>Ga0209281_1000547_pt1 | contig 46811 bp, 36 predicted proteins | sample MedtruBG_FD_187514 | JGI IMG/M metagenome (GOLD analysis project Ga0209281, IMG submission 187514) | Root nodule microbial communities of legume samples collected from California, USA - Medicago truncatula BG (SPAdes) (version 2) | ecosystem: Host-associated > Plants > Roots > Nodule | place... | reverse complement strand
GACAGGGCATCCGCTCGACGGCGTTTTGGAAAACCTCGGCTGGTTCGGCAAGCGGTTTAACGCAGACATGCGCGCGGATGCGCTGCTGTTTTGGTCGGGCAAGCGGCGGTTGATCGCCCTCGATCCCAGGATAGTACCGCTTCGCCTGGCGCTTCGCTTCCATAAGGTCGGCAGAACGCGCATTGCGAGAAACTTGTTCTCGCATCTTCAGCGCGGACTTCGCGCGAAAGGGCCTGTTGCCTCCCTCAGAACGATGCCGTTTAGCGGCGTTGCAAGCGCGGCGATGCTCTACGACGATCAACCGATTGTCGATTATTTTCGCCGAATCGATCAACACACGATCATGGGAGCGATGACGATCAGGGGCGACGAGCGCATCTACTTTTTCGAACTTAAGCGGGTGGATGAGCCTTGAGCCTGAAGCCCGCCATCACCGGGCGGTACACGTATCTGGTGGACGTTCCAGCGGACTCGACGGTCCGGCGCGTAAAGCTGCCCGAAGCAATTCCAGGCTCTCGCCCTAGTCTTCTTCTTACTGCGGGTTGAAAATGCCTTGTTCGCAAGATCTCCAATGCTCATCCCGTATGGTGGGGAGATCTGCGCAGTGTTCTTGCGGCGCTGGCGAGATGTCGTGATTTAGATTGTCGCTGGCACGAAGGTGCATCTGGCCTGCCGGCCGTCGATATGCGCCGCAAGGTTGGCGGTCTGTCGAGCGAGTTTGGCAACACGGCGAATGCCGTATTTCCTCGATCACGAGTTTGAGGAGTAGCGGTGTTCTCCGGAGTAATAGGCCGGAGCGGCGAGACGTTTTTTTGCTCGTTTGCACAGCCTGAACGGGAATGACTCTAAAAAAGCTCGGGCGGCGCCGTCTAGAGTGCCTGGCGCAGACGCTCTGCGCGAATTCTCAGCGGCTGAACCCGATAGCTGCAGGCCGAACACCCAGTCCTGATTCCTGACTCTGCTTCTTGGCGTATGCGTGGGTAGCCGGCGCCTTCATGGGCCTTTTTTCGCTGACGCTGGTTAGCTCTTAGTTTTTGACGCGACGACGACGTAGATGGCATCTCCAACCGTGACAACGGCGTCAGCCGACTCGTCTGAAATTTCGATATTGAACTCGTCCTCGATCATCATGACAATTTGCGCCACTTCGAGAGAATCGGCGCCGAGGTCGTCGACTATGGACGCGTCGTCCGTAGCGCGGGCAGGGTCGACACCCAACTGCTCGATGATGATTGCCCTTACACGGGTTGCAGCCTTGGAGTTTTCCATCCGGTGTCCCTTGGAGCGAGAGCACATTTCTCTCCCAGCCGTCGCTGCTCAGGTGTCGTGACGATGCCGTCAAACATAAACGTCGCTTTTCCCTGTTCTAAGACACACTCCGTCGCAGGGCACTGTTCTCATAAGTAAAATCGGGCCTCAAGCGGGTGTTTGCACTACCGCGAGGCCCTGACCGAAACGAGCCGACAGGAGGCTCGAATGGCTGAACGATTCAAAGCATGTCCCGCGGAAGACTGCAAGCTTTCGCCTTCAAGAGATGAAGGATGCCGGCTTACCTTCGTCAGAGTTCGCGCAGGGCGGTCTCAAAGGAAAGCAGGCGTCATCAACGACGAGGGCGGCTGAGACAGGCGTCAATCGGCGTCATCGCGAAAGCTGATGCCCAGTAATCCAGTATTGCAACATGCCGTGTGCCCGCAAGCTTCCGGACAACATCATCCCCGAAATGGTGCCCGCAACAGAAGCGAGGCTGGGACGGGACTTTGCAGTCTTCAAGTTGGAAACAGGAGCGCAATGCCTTCCTCTGAGGAGGGGCGCGCTTAACATGCTTCTACCAAAGGTGAATAGGCGATACCGCGCTTACCTCGAAGATGGTAGCTATGCCTCTCATTCGGTAATTGCCAAATGGCGCGCCGCATCACTTAATTCGAAGGTTGAGGTGATTAGACCTTGCGGCTGCATACTATTTTGAGGAGATGAACGACATCCACCGTCGCCGATGCGGAACAGCATTATGTGCAGTAGCATGTGAAGTTCCCCCTTTTTCGCGAACCCGATCTTCTTCGACGTGGGCATCTCGAAAGACGCGGTTTGCCATTTTTCCAACCAATCGGCCCCTTCGTGGATAGGAGACGATTTGCCCCGGGGCGTCGGTCGGCAGCATGCGCCACTATTGGATCGCGCATGGCCGAATAGAGCTGATCCGTTGGGACAGCAGAGGACTCCAGGTTCAAATGTAAATCGTGTAGGCAACTCGCCGAGAAATATGCCCGCGATCTTTTTGGATGTCCTCTTCAGGGCCATCTGCTGGCAAATTGTATTAGTGCTTTGATCGATAACAAATTTTTGGCAGTAACGGTCCAAGTGAATAAGAAGAAGCGCTCGTAAAGAAATTTATAGTAAGATTTCGGTCGAATATAGCTTCGATGGTCCGTGCAGTTCTTTCGGGAGATATTTGCTTAGCGGTACCAAAGGGAATCGGCAATGGCTTCTTCGATACCAGATTTAGGGAAAGTGTCGGCATTCACGCATGAGTCGCACGGGGCAAAAAGTGTCTCGCCAGTGGCAAACGAAAGGAAAGAGCAGTCACTCGAAAACGTAGACAAGCGGTGTTTGCTCATCCTTGATGGTAGGGCGTTAGGTCGCGAATGCTTGGCGCGGACCCTGATCAATCACGGTCTCGCCATGGATGTCGCCGCCTACGGATCGATTGACGATTGGCGACAGATGAAGGGTAACTGCCCTCCGGTCGCAGCCGTCCTCCTCAATATCGGTGCGCGCCAAGACGGCGAGATCGCGACAGATATCCCGAGGCTCGCATCCCTATTTCGCCCCGCACCCGTCGTTGTCCTGTCCGACAGCGACGACATTGCTCAAATCTTGCGGGTTCTTGAAAGCGGCGCGCAAGGTTATATCCCGACATCTGTCGGCGTGGACGTGTGCATTGAAGCGATCGGTTTGGCGATAGCGGGCGGCGTCTTTGTGCCGGCGAGCAGCGTTCTCGCGGCACGCTACCTGATCGCGACTGAGAAGCGAGAAGTCTCGCCGCTAGCGGGGATGTTCACCGTACGTCAAGCGGAAGTGGTCGAGGCGCTGCGAAAAGGCAAGGCGAACAAGATCATAGCCTACGAACTCAAGCTCCGCGAAAGCACGGTCAAGGTCCATATCCGCCACATCATGAAAAAACTGAAGGCTACCAACCGAACCGAGGTGGCTTGCAAGCTGAACAGCCTCTTTTCAGGCGATACATTCACCTCTTGAGCTACTTAGCGTGTTCATGCCCATTGTACGCGCTTCCACAGGGGTGCTGATTTCAAACAGTTAGGCAGGACTGCGGAATGCGGAATGAGCCTAACAGAGCGACCAGTGTGTACTCCTTAGCGTTCATCGAGCATCCTTGGCGTCGAATAGACATTTGCGCACAGAACGTTACAAATATCTAAATGCAACGATTTTGATGCCCAACAAAGGCCAATCGCCCGATCGCCCTCCCTCATCGCGGCTGACCAGGCCTCCCATCTTAGGCCAAGCCGTCAAGCTGTCGAGCAACTGTTCCCCAGTACCCGTCACGACGTCACGACCCAACGACAAACGACTGACCCTAAGCCACTGATTGCTCGGAGTGCTCGTGTCAGGCATCTTGAGAACTGAATGGAAACGGAGATGCAACTCGATCCGAACCGGTCGTTGCGCCAAGGCGGGCGAACGGAAGTGTTGAGGGAATCGGCAGGCCCGTCGGAAAATGGAGGGGACCGAGGCCGCGACGGCGAAGAAGTTCTTTGCCGAATGTGACAGCCCGCGGCGCTCCGCCTTTTCGGCATATTAATGCGTGGCGGGTCGGTAAGCGAGAGGCTCAGGCTGACCAAGCTGTATGGTGCGAATTGTGGCATCTCTGCTTTTGCGGGCATTCACTCTGCTCGTTGAGATCACGGCGAGAGCAATGAAGAAAATCATGCCCGGATCGGCACTCCCAGCACCCAAAGATCCAGCGGCGACGGAACCCAGCGCGCAAGCTTGCACGCTCGATACCACCGCATTTGTTTCGGGGTCGATGTGCCCCTTTAGGCTTCCCATGCCCCTGAGTATAACCAGCAACAGCGTCACCATCATAACCCCGCCAACTAGGCCAAGCTGCGAAGCCACCGCAATCGGCCAGCTCGAGGCACGCGAACTGCCCAAGCCGACGCCGAGACCCCCCGTCTCAACGAACGCCTGGAGGCTTTTAATATTCCAGTAGGCACGCTCCTGACCGGACGCGGAACTGGCTTTGTTGAGAACCATGGAATCGATCAGATGGACAAAAGGCGCGAAGAATTCTTCATCGTACTGCACGATTGCCAGGACAGTGACGGCTGCGAGCGCAAGCAACGCGATGATCAGGATCTCGTCCTTGTCCATTCGGCCGGACAGAAACGACCACGAAATGGAAAGTGCCACGGGAATGCTCAGTACGGCTAGGCCGACATAGGCAACGGAAGACGTGGAAAGAAGCAAGAGGACGAGTAAGAGGAAGGCCAGTGCCTGAGCCACGCGTGACTTTGTCTTGCGCCAATAAACGTAACAAAATGAGAGGCAGACCAATGAGCCGCCGCCGAAGGACGATGCCTCGGATGCGGCCCCAGTGATGCGCCAAAAGCCATTTTCGATGACCTCGGTAAGCATGGCGTAGCTGGCCGTGCGGATGGGCGACAGGATATCGCCGGCTCCAGCGACCTTGCCCAGCAAATCAAGGAGTCCGAAGACGACGTGAACACTACACCACAGAAGAAATCCGCGTCGGATACTCTCCAACCTATTTTCGTGCAGGAGTAGGACGCATAAGGCGATCGCGGTGAGGCCACCCAGAACAAAGTATCCGGTTTGGGTGATGTTGCCCGAGACCGGCGCAAGCGGAGCCTCAATGACCCCGCGCCTCATGGCTGCCTGAACGAATACGCTCGTCTGTCCCGCAAAGAAGCGCGGAAACAACCATGCGCCGACCATGGCATAGAGCATCAGGCCCGTGAGCACCCAAACCGGTCGAATTTTCCCGAACACGTGACCAAGGTCCCGCCACATGCGCCGTCTGCTGACAACTGCCGTTATCAAGAGCGCGGCGAAGAAGGTGTAGATGAGCGGTGACGAGCCTCCAATCGCGCTGAGAGTCATAACTGCAGTGGCACCGAAAGCCAGCGAGACGATGAGGCCAATGATCAAGGGAGCGCGGCAATAATAGCCTATTACCAATATCCCCGCACAGATTAAAAGGCCGACGAACGAGATCTGCATGGGCTGCCGGTTCCAACTCTGCAACGCAGACCGAAGGCATGCGAATTAGGCGCAACTTGCCTCATGCAATCCTTGGCAATTGTTGCGCGGAATGCAAGGGCGCCAAACGGAGTAAGGACCTGCAATGATTTGGTAGGGCTTGTCGTCGCAGGTCGCCTTCGGCCGCCGAGGTCTGCCGACGACGAGCCCGCCGCCAAACGCCACTGCACCTCAGCAAACCTGTGCAAATATGCCGTTGGTTGCGAGTTTGCTTCCCCCTCTGCCTCCGTTCTCCTAGTTCGCGCTACATGCGACGGCCCTGCGAAAGGAGTGGGAGGGTTTACGCCCTCCCCAAAATGGAGAGATTTGCCTTCATCCCCGAGACCGATAGCCTGATCGCACACCACAACTACGGAATTTGGTAAGTGGCAGCGGACTTGCATGTACCAAACCGGAGCGGGCAAATAGCACACGCCGTAGGAGATGATCCGCGCCCATGCAATTTAACTCTCCGCGATCCAGATTCCCGCGACCGAGGATCCGAGATGACTTCGCTAGGCAAAAAGGTTGTCAGCAGCGCGGCATGGGCAGCCGTCGAGACCTGGGGCCGTCAAGTCGCCATGTTCGCTGTCTTCGTCATTCTGGCTCGCCATCTAGGTCCAGAGGAATTCGGTCTCGCCACACTCGCCATGATTGCTCCAACCATTCTAGCAACGGTGGTGACCAGAGGGATACCTGATGCACTTGTCCAGCGCGCGGAGATAGAGCCCATTCATCTGGATTCAGCGTTCTGGCTGCTTGTTGCGACCGGCGCAACGCTGAGCGCTCTCATCTGGGCGTTCGCCGGAGTGGTCGCCGAGGCCTTCGGCGAACCGCTTCTCGAGGACCTCGTGCGCTGGACGGGCATAATTGTCGTGGTTCAGTCCTTGGCGGCAGTTCCAACGGCGGTCCTCAAGCGTGAGCTAAATTTCCGCCTTTTCACACTGCGCACACTGACCGGAACGATGGTCGGCGGGACCGTTGGTTTGACCATGGCGATCGCCGGCTATGGCATGTGGAGCCTGGTCTTGATGCAGGTCGCAAAGGCGATTGTAGAAACAACGGTTATTCTTCTCGGGAGTTCGTGGCGGCCCCGTATGGCGTATTCTTACGCGCGCTGCCGCGAATTGTTTGGGTTTGCCGGTCCTGTCATCGTCCAAACTCTATGGACTTTCGTGAACGAAGAGATTCCAAAAGTCATCCTTGGTCTGTTTCTCGGGCCTGTTGCTGTTGGCGTTTACGCCATCGCCCGTCGCCCCCTTGACCTTTTGGGGGAGTTCCTACTCGGTCCTTTGGCGGCGATAACGATGCCGGCCGTGGCCAGAGTCCAGCGCGAACCGGACAAGATCGACCACTTCTTCAACACCAGCGTGCGGATGGCCGCAATTGCTGGCTTTCCCGCCTTCGTGGGCTTTGCCGCAATCGCGCCTGTCGCCGTTCCCTTGGTCTTCGGACCACAATGGGCAAGCGCCGTGGTCGCCGTCCAGATCCTCATGATACTGGGATTGCAGCGTACGATCGACAGCTTGTGTGCGTATACGATCCTTGCGCTCGGCCATTCGAAATTGGTCCTGAAACTGAACATGACTTATACGCTTTTCAGTCTCGTCCTGCTCACCGCCGCAGCACAGATTAGTCTGGAGGCAGTAATTGCTGCGCTCGTCGCCTGCAACTTGCTCCTGCTGCCGGTCTTTCTCTTCTACGTACAGCATACGGCTCATATCGACGTGTCGAAGCCGTTGGCAATCTTCCCGAGATTGGCAGGCGCGGCCGCACTCATGTTCGCAATCGTTAGTGCATGGTTGCTGGCCGCTCCGGATGATCTTCCGCAGGCTGTCACAGTGGCAGCAGGGATTGCGATTGGCGCTCCCATCTATATTGCCGCAGCCGTCCTGCTGGTGCGTGCGGACCTGCTCAAAGCTCGCGACATGCTTCTAAGCCTTCGCGAATAGGAGCAAACCAGATCATCGGGGAAATTGGCAGCGCTCTCACAAGCGCACTGACAAGGTCGCCGCGGCGTTTCCCGGTAACTACCTCAAATCGGCGGCTTGTCAGAATACAATTCGCTGACGCTATCCAACGCAGCCTTGCAGTCGGGCAGTTTATGCCTTTACCACATTAGGGGCGCTCACATGGAAGCGTGCACAGACATTTCTGGTGTCGACCACCAGCTTTGCACCTTCAACGACGGTTTTCCAATCAATGGCATCATGATCTGTCGTAATGACAACGGCATCAAACGAGGCCAGGCGGTCGGCTGAAATATCCACCGAGCGCCGACCTGCTAACTCGGCATACTCTCTTGTGGCGGGAATCTCAGGTACGTAAGGGTCGTGGTAGTCAACGACTGCGCCCCGTCGCTCCATCAGGTCGATTAGCCGTAGCGACGGGCTCTCTCGTGTATCCCCCACATTCTTCTTGTAAGCCATCCCGATCAATAGGATCCGAGATTCGTTCAAGCCGCGGCGGGCTCTGCGGTCCAAAGCCTCCACAAGGCGGTCAACAACGTAGTGCGGCATGTTCGTGTTGACCTCTCCAGCTAATTCTATGAAGCGCGTTGCTACTTCGTACTCGCGAGCCTTCCATGTCAGGTAGAACGGGTCGATGGGGATGCAGTGGCCGCCGAGGCCCGGTCCTGGGTAGAACGCCATATATCCGAACGGCTTTGTCTTGGCGGCTTCAATCACTTCCCAAACATCGATGCCCATCCTGTCGAAAATGACCTTCAGCTCGTTGACCAAGGCAATGTTCACGGAGCGAAATATGTTCTCCGTTAGCTTGACCGCCTCCGCGGTTGCGGTCGAAGTCACGGGAACAGTCCGCACGATAATCTGGCTGTACAGTGCTTGCGCAACTTCCAGTGAAGACGGTTCGTCGGCGCCGATCACCTTCGGAACACTGGTGGTAGTGTGCACTTCGTTTCCGGGGTCTTCGCGCTCGGGCGAATATGCAAGAAAAAAATCCTTTCCAACGACAAGGTTCGTCGCTTCCAGCAGCGGCCGCACGATTTCTCGTGTCGTGCCTGGCCAAGTGGTCGACTCTAAGACGACAAGTTGCCCAGGACGGAGCCGCTCAGCGATCGACCTTGCGCTGTTTTCGACAAACGACAGGTTTGGCTCCCGATTTCTGGTAAGCGGCGTCGGAACCGCTATCAGGATCGCATCAGGCATGCTCAACTCAGAGAAATCGCTGGTGGCGCGAAACCGCTTGCTCTCAACAGCCTGCTGAATGGCTGGGCCAGGCAGATGCTTTATTCCGCTTTCGCCGCGGTTGAGCAGCGCGACCCGCGACTGGTCGATGTCGAAACCGATTACCCTGAACCCCGCCTCAAGCGAGCTCATAGCGAGCGGCAATCCGACGTATCCAAGCCCCATAATACCGATCGTGAAGTCCCGCGTCCGGATGCGGTTCAGCAGTTTTTCGGCATCAGGACCAGTGTTCATGTGTTGCATATGCTTTCGTCCCAATGTTGAGAATGGAGCATCGTCTCAATTATTGCAGTGAAGTAGTTCCCGGCAATCAGCAAATTGGATGTATTCTGCGAGGCCCTCTTCATCTCAAAAAGTTGAGTTGCGCCAAAAGGAGAACAGTCGAAATGCTTATTCAACCGAAGTTGTCAAATAAATCGTTCGCTGCGACACTCAATCTCGAGCGCAGCAAAGAGCCTGGGGACTTCTCCGCTTATGAGCGGCAAGGTCCTGTTGTGGCTGGGCCGACGCATCTGCGGCCGCGATCGGGTGCTTGGTACAGGTGGGATGATGGCACAGTCAATTTTGATCACTGGAGGTGCGGGCAACATCGGCAGCGCACTCACTCGCGCCTTGGTCAAACTCCCTCAGACCCAAGTGGTCGTGGCTGACAACCTGTCGACCGGCAGTCGCGATAAAGTACAAATCGACGCCGGAAACCTGACCGTCATAAGGTCGGATGCGAACGATTTCGACGACATCTCCTCCTTGTTCTATCGCTTCCATTTCACACATGTCTTCCATTTCGCAGCGGTCGTCGGCGTGCAGCGCACCTTGGCAAACCCATTACTCGTGTTGCGCGATATTGCCGGGATCGAGAACGTGCTGAGACTGTGCAAGAACACGGGAGCCGAGCGTGTGTACTTCGCTTCCTCATCAGAAGTTTATGGCGAGCCATTTGAGATTCCCCAGAATGAGAACACCACGCCGCTGAACTCGCGCTTGCCATATGCTGTCGTGAAGAATCTTGGAGAAGTCTATCTACGCACCTATGAGCGTGAATTCGGGCTCCCCTTCACCATTTTCCGATTCTTCAACACCTATGGACCACGCCAGAGCGAAGATTTCGTGCTGCCGCGATTTGTGCGGGCTGCACTTCTCGGGGTGCCCCTGACCATTTACGGGGATGGTTCGCAAACGCGCACCTTCTGTTATGTTGACGACACGGTTGACACGTGCATTGCGGTGCACCGAACTCGCTCGCACGAGAACGATGTCATCAACGTCGGCAGCGATCTGGAAGTGAGCATTCGACAACTTGCCGAAATTGTCATCGGCGTGCTGGGCTCATCGTCGAAATTGGAGTTCCTTCCACCGCTTACAGAGGGCGACATGACGCGCCGGTGCCCTGACACGAGCAAGATGAAGGCACTCTTGAACCGTCCCTTGGTTCCACTCGAAGAGGGCATAAGGCGCCTTGCCGAACACCTCTCCAAGTCGCAAAGCTCTCATGAACTCAGAAAAGTCGCGTGAGCACACGTTGGGGGCATGAATGAAGCTGGTCTATGTCGGGCAGCCCTACGATAGACTTTTCCCGCCGGTTCAGAATTCGATCGGGCTGATTGTCTACAATACCGCGCTTCATCTCAGTAACAGCTTGCACATCACGGTCTATGGAAGACACTACCGGGACGACAGAGTTCCCGCGGACCTGCCATTCGCTTTGCGGCGAGCTCCGGTACGGCGCGACAGGCTGCTGCAAAAGGTTATCCGCGAATTTCCTCGCCCGGCGCGTTGGACGCAACTGGACCGGAAGGCCGACGACCATTCCCAATATAGGAACGAAATCCGTCGTTATCTGGCGTTGGACCGGCCGGATGTCGTCCATCTGATGAACTATTGGAAGTGGAGCCGGGCTCTAAAGCCGCCCGGCTCATCTCATAGGCTTGTGCTCGAGATGCAATGCGAGTGGTTGTCGCAGCGTGACCGCGATCAGGTGGCCTCCCAACTTGAGGTAGTGGATGCCGTGGTCGCCGTCAGCGATCACATAGCCGAAACATTTCGTTCTGCATTCCCGGACTATCCCGGAGCTGTTGCCTCCGTCGGCAACGGCGTCGATGTCTTCCATTTTCGACCGAGCGAAGCGGGAGCATCAGGTGACGCAAGAACCGGGCGTGTAATCCTGTTCGTCGGGCGAATATCACCAGAAAAGGGGCTTCACACGCTCGTAGAGGCCTTCAGTGAAGTCGCGCTGCGCTTCCCGGACGTGGAACTGCGGATCGCTGGCCCCTATTCTCCTCTCCCTGTTGACTTCCTGACCAGCCTCTCGTCAGACCCGCGGGTCTTGGATCTCAAACGTTTCTACGACCAATGGAACAGATGCAGATATCAGCAACACCTGGACGAACTCATGGATCGCCACAGGCTACGGCATCGGATCCGGTTCCTTGGCAATGTGTCCCACAAGGAACTCGTTGCGGCCTACCACGACGCCGATATCGTGGTGAATCCGTCGCTCAGCGAGAGCTTCGGGATTTCTGTCGTGGAAGGAATGGCCTGTGGAATTCCGGTGGTGGGAACGCGGGTCGGGGGTATGTGTGAATCCATCCTGGACGGACATACCGGGATGTTGGTGGAGGCCGATGCTCCCGGCGAACTCTCGCAGGCACTAATCACCGTTCTGGATGATCCCGCCCGCGCAAGAGGAATGGGGACCGAAGGACGCGAGCGCGCCGTCGCGCTTTATTCGTGGGAGGCGCGCGCGGAGCGGCTAAGGTCCGTTTATGAGCGGGTGAGCAGGTGAGCACAGCTAGTAGCTAGGAGCTAGGTCCAGGTTTCGTTTCCTCAATCCGGTCATCCCATCCAAGACTTTGAAATTAGACGTGTTTTCCTTAAAGGCCTTCCTGAATGGCTTCAGGCTTCCGGAAAAACGTATAAGTGTGTCCGTAACTTGTGTCCGTCCGATGCTCGCTCACACCCAGCGGCGGAAATGAAGTGCGCGTAAAAGCCGCAAGCGTCGGGCTCTCCGAGGGAGGATAGGGCCGCAACTCGTCGATGTCATTCCAGCCGAGAACGAACCAGCCGCCGGGGCGCAGACAACGCCAGCATGCCCGGAACGAGGCTTCAGCGTCGTCGCGCGTTTCGATTGCCGTTTTCATGAAGACGCCATTGCAGATAACCACATCGAAGTAATCGGCGGGCCTATGCCGTTCAAGGTTCCTCAGAGCATCAACCATATGGCGTCGCGCACCGAAGCGGCGTTTATTGGGATCTATGTCGATCGTCCAATATTCCTTGCCGCGAAACTTCGATTCACAAGGCTTCGTGTACCACTCGCAGCCGACAAACAGGACACGTTTTACAGCAGGATCGTCGCGCAGATAGGGGAGAATAACCGTCTCGAGGAGTCTGCGGTCATCGGTGAGATGAAACGTACTGATGTAGCGAACCAGGTAGGGCGCGCGCGTCCGAAGAACGTCGCGCACAGCATTTCGCGCTTGTCTGTACATGCTTTTCTCGGCCTCCCGTCATATCCCGGCACCTGGCGCGGTTACATTGCTTCCGCGAGCAAATGTTGGACGTGCCAAGACTGCTCGGTATAGGACGGCGGCAGTGCTGCGAGAACATAGCCGGCCGATGTCAGAAGCGCGGCGATTTGGCGAGCCTTACGGTCAAGACCCTCGCGCGTCGCGTCATCGATTTCGTAGATGATCCTCGGTCGATGGGTTCGCAACGTTTCCGTCATGCCACGAAGGACTTCGATCTCGGCACCTTCGACGTCGATCTTGACCAGCGACGGGGGCCGCAGGCCGTGCCGGGCGATCGCATCGTCAAGTGTTGTCACATCGACTTCGAGATAGCCGTTCATATCGGGTGGTGCTTCGGCCGAGGCGAGTGCGGCCCCCCCGATGTGGCGCGCCAAAAGAAGCTCTGCGCGGCCGATCGTCGCCCCAACCGCCTCGGGGAACACCCGAATGGCGTGGAAGCCGTTGAGTTGCGCGGTTCGACGGATCGCGGCGGCATTCCTCGGCACCGGCTCAAAGGCGTAGACTTGGCCTTCCGTTCCGACCCGGCGCGCAGCGATGATGGAGAAGAAACCGATATTGGCGCCAATATCGAAGAAGGCGTCACCAGGCGCCAAATTCGATGCAATCGCCTGTTGGATTGGCCGCTCATAGGTACCGCGCCCGAATTCCGGATCGGCATCTCTCGAGACCAGCGTCAATCCGGCGGCCTCTCCCGTGGCAACCACACGTCTTTCGGAAAAAGCGTCGAGCAGCCTTGAAACCAGTCTCATGGGCCCATTCTCCGTGCGTCGGCAAATCATTCCTGCCTCGGCTCGGAAACGGAGCCGACTACCTTGAGAATGGCAAATCCGCAAAGCTCCATCGAGACCTACATCGGTTGGTGGCAATACGCCGATTGATTGACCGGTGCATCCCCCGCAGTGAGCAATACATCCTATCGTCGTAACTGGCCGGCTTCAGGGGCCGACGGCATTTGCTCGACCGCATCATTACGCCAAGCATGGATCGCGCCCGGGGCGTCCCATCCGATCGACACGATGTCGAGATCGCCGTCGCCGTCGAGATCGACCGCGCGCGCGCCGAGATGGCTTTCGAAACCTTCCCCGATCAACTGCTCGATAAAATTTCCGCCGCCGACATTGCGCCAAACCGACATTCGAAGCGCGCCGCGGTGCTCGGCCATGACTAGGTCCAACCTGCCATCGCCGTCCATATCAGCGACCGAAAGGCTGTTGATTGAGCCTCGCGAAGTGATTTCGTGCCGCTCCCAATTGAATGAGCCAGTGGCTGGGCCGCGCCACCAAGAGGCCCTCGCACCGTCAGCGGCACCGTTTTCCTCCGTCACGACGATATCCGGGTAACCGTCGCCGTCGAGGTCAGCCGCTGCCACCCGATCCGGGTAAACCATTTCTGGCACCTTCCCGATGTCTCGTCGCTGCCAATCTTTCGAACCATCGCCCGGGTTGCGCCACCAGGCGACCTCCTTGGCTTCCCCCGTCGAGGCGACAAGGTCAATTAGGCCATCGCCATCGAGATCGGTGAAGGCTATTCCCTCATCGGAGGCCTCTGCGCAGATGCGCGTCCTTGGCCAGGGGGCTGTCGGATCGTCGGGGATCGTGAAATAGAAGACCCCGCCGCCGCTCGAGACCGCCAGCTCCGGAAGACCGCCTTCGACGATCTGGGCGAATACGTGGCCTTGCGAGCCAAGGTCATGCGTCGCGGCAGCCACCTCGCCAATCACGTGCTCCTCGAACTTGTGCGCTGCGGCATCGACAATCTTCAGCCAATGGAATTGCAGCGTTTTGCCCCTGTTGCGTTGGGCGGTGGCCTCCGCGCGCCCGTCCCCGTCGAGATCGAGGGCTTGGACCGCGTCCAATCCTTCGCCGAGCCGGATCTGCTCCCATCCTTTCTGCCATGGCAGGGGTGGCTGACGGTACCAGAACGGGCCGGACACGATATCCGTTCGCCCGTCGCCATCCATGTCGGCAAAGGCCAGCCCGAAAGAACGCACATGAGCGTTGGTGATCCGGTGATAGACCCACCTATCGAGCCGATGGATCGGGGCGGGAGGGTTGAGACGGTTGATCCAGACCCTGAGGGGCGGATGACCCGCCCAGTTGGCCCCATAGATATCGAAATCGTCGTCGCTATCGAGGTCCGCGACAACCCCGTTGTGCAAACCGGTGTCGTCTATGATCTGCCGAGTCCAGCGCGTTCCGCGTCCGTCGCGGTTATAATGGACGGCGAGGGCCCGCTCCTCAGTCTGATGCATTTGCCCGACCACAACGTCAATGTCGCCATCCCTGTCCATGTCGGCTGCCTGTAGGGTGTGAGCACCTGCCACGGCTGGTTGAATGACATGGCGGGCCCACCGGCCCGACGGTCCGTTTTCGGCGCGGAACCACGCGACATCAGCCGTATGCTCTGAGCTCGACGACAGAATGTCGACACGTCCGTCTTGGTCGATATCGATAACGAGCGCCTTGAATGCCGGGTTGAACGGGCCAACCGGATGGCTCTGCCATCGAGGTGCATCGCGTGCCGCTGCTCCGCCGGGATTGTGCGCCCATACACCGCATAGGACCAGGTCGGTATTGCCGTCGCTGTCGATGTCTCCGATCGCCATGCCCTCTTCGCCTAGATTAAAGGAGGGAAAGGCGACACCGACCCAGGCGATCGGCTCATTCTGGAAAAAGATTATTACTTCGCCAGGCGCTCGCACGACGATGTCTAAACGGCCGTCGCCGTCGAAATCTGCAGCCTTAATGTCCTTGCCCCAACCGCCCGCTGCTCCGAGCTCGTGGCGTTTCCATTTTTGACCATCGGCCGGGTCTCCGTTCGGGCGCGGATTTTCGAACCAGATTACATTGACGCCGTCAGATCCGTCGGCGGTGACAATGTCGAGATCACCATCGCTGTCGACATCGGCAAGCACGCCATCGGTGGTGAACTCGGTGCGGGGGGTGGCGATGGTCGTCTTGCGCAGATCGGGACCGTGCCACCATGACAGCGGATCCTCTGGAAGTCCGCCGAGAACGAAATCGAGTTGACCATCACCATCAACATCGCCGGCGAGCTTCACATCTCCCGAATGATCGGCAATTTCCTTCCGTTCGAAGGTAAGGCCATTAAGAGCTATGCCTTCGGGGTTTTCGTTGCCATGGCTGACATCGCAGTTTGTTGTCGCGATGCTTACCGCAAGGATGAAGACCGCACGAGGTAGGTCGCTAAAAATTGACCCGGTAGCGCGTGAACACTTCATGGTCTGCAAGCAGCCGCGCAACGAACTCACCGCTTGAGAGATCTGAAAGTGTCTGCCAATCATCCTTGTCTTCCGGGCGTTGAGTCTGCGAAACATGTGCTGCCAGTGCGTGGCGCTTTACGTCCAGGAATTCGCCGATCGGGACCAGCGTGTTGAGGGCAGACAGCGCACGCAGCCCGGCGACGGTCTTGACCGTCTGCCGCAGAGTGGTTCGCCACATGCCGGGAAGATCGCCCGCGGGACGAACCCAGGGCCAGTGATACCAATACCATACCGGGTACTCGAAGACGGTGAGCGGGCGACCATGCCAGCGAAGTGCCGCCCGCACGGCGGCGTTGACGGCGATATGGTCGGAAGGCGGGTCTTTTGCATGGGTGACAAACACGCTTTGCGGCCGCCATCTTTCGAGTAACGGCACGATCGCTTTAGTTATCGCATGAATGTGGTGCGATGCCTCCGCATCAGGAAAGCGTAAGAAGGTCACACTTTCGGAGGAGGCACCGAGACGGTGGACCGCCTCCAGCGCTTCGGACTCCCTCCTGGAGCGCAATTCTTCAGGACTGATGAGCCTCCGATGAGACGCTGCGCCGTCGGTAACGAAGACAAAGCGGACCTCAACGCCTGAAGCAAGCTTCTTCGCTGAAACGCCGCCGCAACCCAGCGTCTCATCGTCTGGATGCGGCGCGAAGATGACGGACGACGCAGACCAATCGGCTACATCAAAGGGCTTAAATCGACGCCGCATACGGCTATCGAGGATCCTGCAAAGGGCCTGCCTGACGTCCCAGGTGTGCGTGTCCATCATCCGTTCGCCCGTGTTGTTTGCTCGGCACTGAACATGCATCGTAGCTGAAATCGCCTGCGTCAGGCAGACAGTCTTCGTGAGGAGGTTCTTCATGAAAGTGGGTATCTTGGCTGGTGGCTTCGGCACGAGGCTGGCCGAAGAAACGGAGGTTCGACCCAAGCCGATGGTCGAGATCGGCGGCATGCCGATCCTCTGGCACATCATGATGCACTACTCTCACTTCGGCCATCGGGAGTTTGCGATCGCGCTGGGCTACAAGGGTGAGTACATCAAACGCTGGTTCAGCGACTACATCGCACTCAATGGCACCCTAACGGTTAACGCGGCGACCGGGAACGTGAGGCGTCACACGAATGCCGCCCCGGACTGGTCCGTCGATCTCGTCGAGACCGGTCTCAAAACGCTGACGGGCGGCCGCATCAAGCGCCTGATCGACTGGATGAACAACGGTACCTTCATGCTCACCTGGGGCGACGGCGTTTCGAACATCGATCTGGACGAACTCGTCGCCTTTCACCGTAGCCACGGCAAACTCGCGACAATGACGGCCGTGCGTCCGCCCGCGCGCTACGGACACATTCAGTTCGACGGCAACCGCGTCGTCGAATTCACCGAGAAGCCGCAGGCTTCGGAAGGTTGGATCAACGGAGCGTTCTTCGTGCTTGAGCCGGGCGTGCGCGATTACATCGGCGGCGACGAAGACATGTTCGAGCACGCACCGATGCAGCGGCTCGCGTCTGATGGCCAACTGATGGCGTACCGCCATGAAACCTTCTGGCAATGCATGGATACATTGCGGGAGAAGCACATCCTGCAGACACTTTGGGACAGCGGAAACGCGCCCTGGAAAACGTGGGAGTGAATAGATGAAGGTGCTGGTTACTGGCCACCGCGGCTACATAGGGGCCGTTCTGACGCCGATGCTGCATCAGCGCGATCACGACGTGACCGGGCTCGACAGTGATATTTTTCGCTCCTGCACGTTCGAAGGCACCCTCGACGATACGCCGACGATGGAAGAGGATGTCCGTGACATTGTCATCGACGATCTGGCCGGTTTCGACGCCGTCATACACCTCGCAGGGCTCTCCAACGACCCTCTTGGGGATTATCGCCCGAACCTCACCCAACAGATCAACTGCGAAGCTTCCGTGACCCTGGCGCGGCTTGCAAAAAGGGCAGGCGTGCCGCGTTTCCTTTTTGCCTCGTCCTGCAGCAATTACGGAGCCGCAGGCTCGGGTTTTTTGACCGAAAGCGCCGCTTTCAACCCGGTCACGCCGTATGGCATTTCCAAGGTTGAAGTAGAGCACGCGGTTGCCCCTATGGCGGACGAATGCTTCAGCCCTACTTTCCTGCGCGCTTCCACGGCCTACGGTCTGTCGCCGCGCATCCGTTTTGATCTTGTCCTCAACAATCTGACCGCATGGGCATTCACCACCGGGCAAATCTACCTCAAGAGCGATGGCTCTCCTTGGCGTCCGATCGTGCATGTGGAAGATATTGCTCGCGCCTATATTGCCGCGCTCGAGGCCGATCGTGAGCTTGTCCACAACCAGGCCTTCAATGTGGGACTGACCACCGAGAACTACCAGGTTCGCGAAATCGCCGACATCGTCCAAGCCATCGTCCCAAACAGTCGGATCGAGTTCGCGGCCGATGCGGGTCCGGATACGCGATGCTACCGAGTGGATTGCAACTACATTGGTCGGCGCTTGCACGCCTTCAAGCCCCAATGGACGGCTCGGCGCGGCGTCGAGCAGCTTTACGAGGCGTTCTGCTCGGTTGGCCTCTCCCTCGAGGATTTTGAAGGCGAGCGCTTCAAGCGCATCGCCCATGTAAAGAAGCTGATCCGCAATGGCGAGTTGGACGAAGACCTACGCCGGGTTTCCGTTCCTACGATGGCGCTCGCGGTCTAAAGCGCGCGAGGGTGGTACCAACATGCTGCATGAAACGCTAAACTCTGTTGCGGAGCACGCATGCCGGTCCTGCGGCGGAACGCGTCTCGAAACCTTTCTCGACCTGGGCGCAACACCGCTTGTCGATCGCCTTCTCGTCGACGGGGACATCGACAAGCCCGAACTGATCTTCCCGTTGCGCGTCGCGTTCTGCAGAGACTGTAGCCTCGCCCAGATCACCGAAACGGTAAGTCCAAACATCCTCTTTGCGGACGATTACCCCTACTATTCCTCTTTCTCACCCGCCCTGTTAGAACATTCGCGCGAAAACGCGCTCAGTCTCATCGCCTGCCGCAACCTGGGCCCGGAGAGCCTCGTCATCGAATTGGCGAGCAACGACGGATACCTGCTCAAGAACTATGTCGAGGCGGGAGTCAAGGTGCTCGGAATCGATCCCGCCGATGGGCCTGCCGCAGCCGCCGAAAGGATAGGCGTGCAAACGCGCTGCACCTTTTTCACTCGAGATCTCGCCGAAACGCTTCGTGCAGAGGGCGCCGTTGCCGACGTCATTCACGCCAACAACGTACTCGCCCACGTCGCCGACACAAATGGCTTTGTCGCCGGTATAGCACGTCTCCTCAAGGAAGATGGTGTGGCGGTGATCGAGGTGCCCTATGTCGTGCCGCTAATCGAGCATTGCGAGTTCGACACAATTTATCACGAACATCTCTGCTACTTCTCCGTCACGGCGCTAGACAGGCTCTTTCGTCGCCACGGCCTCTATCTCAACGAGATCAAGCCTCTCTCGATCCACGGGGGGTCCCTTCGTCTTTATGTGGAGCTCAGGCAGCGCGTGGGAGCCGCCGTGAAGAAACGGCTTGCGCAGGAAACCGCGTTGGGGATCGATACGATCGACTATTTCCGCAATTTCTCTGCGAAGGTCGACGTATTGAAGCGTGAGCTCTTGGCACTGCTGCACAGGCTGAAATCAGAGGGCTCCTCGATTGCCGCCTATGGGGCGGCGGCCAAGGGAGCGACGCTGATCAACACGATCGGGATCGGACGTGACCTCATAGACTTCGTCGTCGACCGCAACGTCCACAAGCAAGGCAAGTATATGCCTGGCCAGCGTCTGCCGATACGCTCGACGGAGGCCCTTGTCCAAGCCCAACCGGACTACGTGCTTCTGCTTGCCTGGAATTTCGCTGACGAGATTCTCGCCCAGCAAGCCGACTATCACACGCGTGGTGGAAAGTTTATCATTCCTGTCCCGGTTCCCCGCATCTTGTGAGAGTACGTGTGAGGAGCTGCCATGAGGTGCGCGCAAGCAGTTGAAATCGAGACGATCGCGTCAGATCTTCGCAGCGAATGCCCAGTTTGCTGTGGGCGAGAGCTACTGCCTTCGGTCACGTTCGAGGCAATACCCGTGCTTTGCAACGCTCTCCATTCGAGCGCGGCTTCGGCACGTACAGCAGAAACGGGCCGATTCTGCGGCGCCTTCTGTCGCCGTTGCACGCATTTCTTCAATGCCGCCTTCGAGGAACAGCGGATCGGCTACACCCAAAGCTATGAGAATTCTCTGCATTTTTCTCCGCGATTCGTAGCCTTCGTCGAGGCTCTGGCAGGCCGACTGAGCAATAGCTATGCACTCGCTGGCAAGACGGTCATCGATGTCGGCTGCGGTAAAGGAGATTTTTTGAAGCGCCTTTGTGCGCTCAGCGGCGCCACGGGCATCGGTTTCGACAAGAGCTTTGAGGAAGACCGTGGCGCGCTCGTTCCCCAGGTTCGTTTTGTCAGGGATTGGTTCGACGACCGCTATGCCGATTTGCGGCCGGACCTCGTGTCCTGTCGTCACGTCATAGAACACATCGCCGACCCGATCGCCTTCTTGCGAGCACTGCGCGCTCACCCCGGCATTGGGCCCGAAACCATATTCTATTTTGAGGTCCCAAATGCCCTTTACACCCTGCGCGAGTTGGGCATCTGGGATCTCATCTACGAACACGTGTCCTATTTCACCGCGCACTCACTGCGGATCGCCGTCGAGGCGGCGGGATTCGACGTGCTGAGCGCTGGAAGCTCATTTGGCGACCAGTATTTGTTCATTGAAGCGCGCGCCGGTAGAGTGCACCCGCTTGCGGAAGCGGCAGAGTCTGAGGAGTGTGCGTTGTTGGTCCGCAAATTCGAGGGACTGCATCGCGACAAGGTCACGCATTGGCAGAACTTTCTTTCTAAACACAACCTCGAAAGGGTGGTGGTCTGGGGAGCCGGTTCAAAGGGCGTCACCTTCGTGAATGCGGTCCCGTTGGCAGCGGGGATCGGTGCGCTTGTCGACGTCAACACGTACAAGCAAGGGCGATTTGCACCGGGGACTGGAACGCCGGTTCTCTCGCCCGAGTCCTTGCGGGGTTGTTTGGTCGAGGCGATCATTATCGTGAATCCGATCTACCGCCATGAGATTGCACGAATTGCGAACGCGATCGGTCTTGCGCCGGAAATCGTCGTCGCTTGATGCGGCGTTGCAACACGAGCTTTTGTTACGACACGTCGGAGAACGGGAAGGGATGTCGATGACTGTATCGGTCGCAATCGATGTGGGGCCGCGAGATGATTCTGGCGGGCTGCTGGTCGCGGATGCCTTTTCCGACGATCGCGCCGCCGGCACGGTCATAGGAACTCATACCACTAACGGTGTGATTAGGGGCGGCTGTGATAGTGAACGGCAGATCGCTATCGACCATGGAACACTCCGGTTTCAACCGCTCGTCAAACCTGGTTGGGCACGCCAGGGGATCGCCTATGGCCCTTTCCGCCGTGCGAGCGGGCTCGTCATGGCTGTCTCCGTAACGAACGGGCACAACACGTCACAGGGCACAACCATCGGAGAGCACATCCTGAGGCGCATTCATCGCTGGGCGTTAGGCGCTAATGCTGACCCTTGGCCGAACCGGCTCGTTTCCTGGGCTTGCGGTCCGCGCAAAAAAGGGACGTTCAGGCGCTTCCTCTGGTGGGCACGCAGCACAAGGACTACCTACAAGCTTCCTGATTTCAACGAAAATCTCGCGCTGGGCTGGTTTACGAGCGATGCACCCCGCGACCCTCTTTCTGACGGATGCGGCTTCATCGTGCATGCAGCAAAAGGGGAAAACGGAGAATTGTGGACGCGGGTCGGGACGCGCTGTCTCAGTGCATTTCGCGGCCTGAAGAACTTGCAGATCTACTATTTCGTCGCTTTGCGTGAGCGGGGTGCAATCTACTATGCCGCTGCCATGGAGGGAGCGCATGGGCTCGCTGCCTTCCCGATGATGCGGCCGATCGCCATCGATCCCTTCAATGACGACGAGACCCTCTACGCCGGCGTGCATCAATGCGTACTCGGCCAGATTGGTTTTCGCGTCGATACGCGCATTCATGGCATAAGAGTGCACAAAGTACCGGATTTAACGTCTCGGTTCGGGACAGCCCATGTCGGTGACCCGATGACGAGAGACGCGGTGGCCAGCGATATTGCTGGACGGAGTGGTTCTTGGCGTGTTTTGCGCGGCAATGTTGATCGCACGGACACGGGGGCCGTCGGAGGTGATGGTGTCGCCCTGGCAACATCCGACCCTGGCGTTCCTTCGGGGCTCATTCATGCGATCGCCGCGACCGGCGATACTCCGGGTGCTTGCGGTCTTGCGTGGCGCGTTCGGGATGGTGACAATTTCTGGCTCTTCAAGGTGTCGGGCGAAGGGAGTGCGCTCATCCGAGTAGAGCAGGGGGCAGAAGTCATCCTTGTCAGCGACGCGCGCCGAAGCCTAGCGCCAGACACCCTTCATTCGTTGCAGATTCTCGACGGATATGGGCAAATCGGTTGTTACCTGGATGGCGATCGCCTTTTCGGCATCGACGATCAACCGCTCGAAGAAGCTACTGCCACCGGCATATGGTTTGACGGCGCTGGTGGCGTGGAGATGCGAGATTTCGAAACGCATCCACGCGAAGTGCCCATACCGCCCTTTGTGCTCTTCGAGGCACCTTGGTTGCGGCTTGGCCATCACGCCGAAATCGTCGACGACTTCGCTGGTCCGTTCGGGGATCTTGCGGGACGCGCGCCGAGGATCGGCGGAGGAACCTGGGGGAAAACCTTCGGTGTCGGCTTGATTGACGTCACCGGTAACGGTGCGGCGCGCGTGCGAGGAACCGTTGAAAAGCCCCATCCGAACAGAACATTGTACACGCTGCCGTGGGATCAGGTTGGCTTCGCCGATTTGGAAGTCACTATTACGCCGCCCGGGGATGAGCGCGGTCAAGCGCATTGTTGCCGTACAGGGCTCGTATTCTGGCAGGACCGGGACAATTACCTCACGTTCACGGTTTATCTGGACGATGATTACCATGGTTCCTCGATTGCGCTGTTTACCAAGCGTCACGGTTTTGAAGAGCTTTATGACGCGGTGTGGACAATGCTGTGGACCAAGATCGACTGGGGCAAGCCCTTCCGCCTCCGCATTCCCTTCGATGGAGAGCGCTTTGTGGTCTTTGTCGATGACGAACCTGTGATGCAACGGGCTCTGACTGATTTGTATCCCGACGATCCGCCGCTGCGAATTTTGCGCGTGGGCCTGGCGGTGAATTGGGAATGGGGAAATGATACCGGATCGAGCCTTCAGTCGTTTATCGCCCGCCGGTGACGGCGTGCAAATTTGTCAGCAATCGGTCCGAATTGCGCTTGAGCGCGGCGCGTTTTCTGCAATGGGAATTCGGTGAAGGTTGGTTGGGCGCACGAAGCAGTGGCGTGTATAATCAGTAACAAGCCGGACAAAATACGTTAGGGGCACCGGTGTTCTGCGCCAGGCCGTCCATGTCGCTAGTGAATGCAGCCCGATGAGATATCGAGATGAGATTAGCCGGTCGTGCTTGTCTATTCCCGCGTAAGTGACGAATCCGCGAAACTCTGCTGCAAATCTCTTCAGCACGCTTTCGACTTGCCTGTCGTAAGACTCGTTCGGGGCAAAACCCTGCTGTTTCATCGTCGTGCCGATAACCCTTGTGTGCGTCACGACCACCTCGTCAACAATCGCGTAGCGGAACCATGGATCGTCGTTAAGACGCGTCCACACAAGGTCTATTCCCGTTTCATAGCCGAGGCTAAATAACGGGAGTGCCACACGCAGGTATTTCGCGCGGAATACGGGACACATCATCTCCACCGTGTTGGTGAATCGCAGTCGAAATTTGTGAATGGCGAGCGTCGCCGCGTATGAGAAGTGACTGTCCCAGGACAAGGCTGGTTGAAATAGGTCGAGACAGTAAGCCGCACCGATTTGAAACAGCCGGTTGATATCCTGCTTTGTCGCTTTGATGTCATCGTCAATAAGTGCGATGTATTCGTAGCGGTCCAGCAGTTCAGGATATCGTTGGAAGAGTTCGTTGTATCCGGCGATCTTTCGCCCAGGTAACAGGACGGACCACTGATCACTTGCGCCGGACGTAAGCTCCTCATAAGCGGCCACGAGGAGATCGAACTCAGCCTCCCCCGTTCCCGCCGTCCAGCCCGCATGCAAAGAGTTGCGTCCCGCGCGCACGATGACCAGGTTTTTTCGCCGCTGTCGTGCGGTTGACTCACGAGGCGATGCTGGTCGGGTAATCTCCATTGGTTGGAAAGTGAGGTGCGGCTTGTTCATATTCGTCTTGACGGCTGGTTCGAGGAACCCTGTATCGACGTTAAGGCGCGCAACCCGATGGCGCGCAGTTTGGCGCGAAGCCGAGGTGAAAAGGCGCCGACGCCCTCCAGAACAAGTCGGCCTATCAGAGGAGGATCCAACATCCAAAGCGCAAGATGACAGAGCGAATGGTGAACTGGTGCTTGGCGTCTATGCCGATAGGCGATTACCACAAGATGCCTCAATCGGCTGGACAATTCGAAGGGATTCGAGCCTGATGCGTCCTGGTTGTGCCAAAGCAAGCGCTCACTGCTGTGCAAATTCACCGATCGTGTCGGATGATCGCGACTGTACAGAATTGCGCTTGGTACCCGGACGAATTTGCCAAGCAGTGCCATTTCGGCAAGGAGCGCGCAATCGGAGCCATAGTAGGGCTCATGGAGACACGTCTGAACAAGGGAACTCCGGCGCCACAGCCCGAACATTGCCGCATCGCATCCGTGCGCGGCAATCAATATCCGAAAGCGCGACCCAGGCGGCAAATTCCTCATGTTCGGCAAGTCTCGTTCCTGGTAGGCAGTCATTGCACCATACCGGTCGATGCCGAGCAAAGTAGGGTATGCGATCACGGCATCCGCATCCTCATCGAGAGCGTTTACAGTGTCCGTGAGAAAGTTGGCGCTGATCAGGTCATCATGCGCGCACCATTTGAAATAAGTGCCGCAGCTCAAGTTGAAGGCGCGGTTGAAGTTCCCTCCCGCTCCAAGGTTCCGTGTATTCCTGAAATAGCATATCCGGGCGTCGCGTTCGGCGAACGACTGGCAGATTTCCGCCGTTCTGTCCGTGGACGCATTGTCCGTAATGATAAGCTCGAAGTCCTCGAAATCCTGGTCGAGAAGCGATTGAATCGCCTCGGCTATGAAGTTCTCTCCGTTGTACACCGGCAATCCAAGGGAAACCCGCACCGACATGTTTTGCTCCGGTTATCATTTTCCCACTGCAACAATCTCCGGCTTGAGGCCCAGAGAGTTGAGCGCCTGGGTAACCTCATTGCCATAGATCGCGTTCATCACGATGACCAAATCCGGTGGCTGCTGTAGCAATGCCTGCGGCGAGACGACGGGGTGGCCGGTGCCCGGGGTGTACTTGCCTTGTTTGTAAGGATTGACGTCAACCGCCGCATCCACTTCTTCGCCCAAGCCAAGCGTCGTCAGGAAAGAGACTGCTTTCGACCCGCCGCCCCACAGGACGATCCGGCGGCCAGAGGCGTGCGCCGCGGTAACACGTTCGTGCCACTGCTCCTGAAATGAGCTTACCCGGTTTGAAAAGGTCTCAACGAGCCGCTCTAATTCGCCAAGGTCATCCTCCAGGGGCAACGTCGGCCGTATTCGCCCTTCGGCCGGTCTGGCGTATTGGACGATATACTGGCCTCCATAGACCAATTCGAGATCGGTGACGTCGAAGCCCTCTTGCCGAAAGACACGGGCATGGGCGCCAGGGCTGAAATAGGAACAGTGCTCGTAGTAGATATCCCAAAATGCGGCTTCCTTGAGAACACGCTTTGCATCCGGCGTTTCAAAGACAATCCAGCTGTCATTACGCTTGCCGGCGAGTCGTCGAATTGAGCGGAGGAACTCCCGTACAGGCGCGATATGTTCGAGCGTATGACGGCAAAGAACTACATCCGCATTGAGATGCTCGTATTTGGGCCCAAAATGGTCGACGATGAAGTTCAGCCTGCGATCGCCGTCGCCGCCGCGTCCCTTGTCCGCCCGATAGCCCGGGTCAATTCCGAGCCCGGTCGCACCCCCCACGGCGCAGAGTTCCCGCAGGAATTCTCCTTTGCCGCAGCCGATCTCGAGCACGAGTTTTCCCGCAACTGCGCATACCTCCACGATCTCTCCGGCAAGTTTCTTCGCGAATGTGCCGAACGTGTCCGAAAAATGTTGGGATTCCTCGAAGTTCGTCGAATAGCCCATTACCGACTCGTCGAAGATACGGTTAAAGATGAAGCCGCATCCTTGGCAGTAGGCAAGCTCAAGATCGCGTACAGGGAACGCGCGGGCTTCCTCCGCGGACCCCAGCAGAATGCAACTGTGCACGGGAATGGAAGAAACCCGATAGATTGGCCTTGTACCGGTCGACGCACAACAGGGACAACCTCCCGGTGCGGCGACTCTGGGCGGCCTCATGGGCGCCACATTGAGTTGGATCGAATCCATAACTTCACCGGTTCGAGTTGGGTGCACCGTTAGGTGCGTCAGAAGGTTGCCCTTGGGCGGCATCAATGGCAAGGTCACAGTTGTCTAAAGTGTGGATACCCTTCTGCGCTCCGGCAAGCTCGCCATTCGGAGTATAGGTTCGCTATTTCCGGCATCTAAATGGGTAGGTCGCGAATTGCGGAAGTTTCACGTGTGGTTGGCGATCACAACTGGAAAAGGTCACCGGGATCGCCTATACATCGATACTGGCATCCCGGACCGCTACGGCCTAGTTTCCGTTAGCGGTCGTCGGCAAGAAGATGCAGGATTTTTCTTCTACGTGTGATCTTTCGCCATGGATAAACCCAAGTCATTCTGCTTCTGCTACGCCGCCGATGCGCTATGCCTGCCCTAGTCTGGGCCTCCGGGGGTACCGGTGTAACTATTGTGCTTCCGTGCAAGCGCATTTCGGCTGCGCAATAATAGCGATTGAACGATTCATCCCACGGCCAACCGGGTGTGTTCCAGGGTTTGGGGCCCCCGGTAAAGTGCCATATTGCGGGACCGATACCTCGTCTCCGCGGATCGAGCACCATCATGTGTTCACTCTGGTAGTTGTAGCGGAGGGAGAGCATCGTGACGCGGCCACGCGCCGCATGATTAAGCGCACTCTGATCCGAGGCGGGGCAATGTTCCGGGTGCTCAACCATGAATTTCATGGCGACAGGAACAATGTCGTTCCACGCCTCGCGTGAGGCGTAGATCACGCCGGAGTTGAAGTAAGTTTCGGGCCGGCAGCCTATGCCTTCCAGATGGGCTAGATCGCGCTTCTTACCACGACTGACCTCGTCCATGAAAATGTTCAGAAAATCTGGTGCGGCCATCAAACCTTCCGCTGGCGGCGTACTGGCCAAGAGGCTATCAAGCTCGCCATCGACCATTGTGTCTCCGTCAATATATAGAAACCGGTCGACCCCGGCATCAAGCAAACTGTCGATCCAAAATCTCGCGAGAGCTATAGGGGGCAGATAGTGATCGCGGTGGTATGGGGAAAGCTCGGCCAGCTGCGGCAGTCTTGCTGCAATGACTTTAATCTTGGTCCCGGCGACCGCTTCGTCAAATTGGCGGGCCCATGTATCTTCAGCACCGACCACGAACATGCGAATTGCGGTGTCTGCGCCTTTCGTGTGTTGATCAGCAGACAGCGCGGCAGAAAATGTCGGAAGTGCGTAATTCTGATCAGTGACCAGGACAATCGCGGCGCTCCCGGAGGAACTCTGCCAGTTGGATGGAAAAACCGCGCCTTTGTCCACGTCCTAGTGCCTCCGCTGGAGCAATATCTGCCGGGAGCATCGACGAGCGCCCCGGGGGAACGAGGCTCCCTTGCGTCTTGTACCGAAGGCAGCATTTTCGTCTTCGCATGCGGTTTCACGTCCCAGGCATATGGCGATCCGGTCGGCGCTCCCAGCATCAAATTCCACAAATTCAAGCGAGAGGTCATGCTGGCAAATAGTAGGCGAACGGTCGTCCAAAGGTGTAGCGAACGTCGCCGCCTCGTCAATTTCGACGAATTGCCGCGCGGGCCGGGCGGCGGCATGGTTCGGGGACCGCAATGAAAAGGATTTGGTCATGTTTACTCGGTTGGCAATCGGAACACTATGTCTCCTGACCACCGCCGCCTCCGGCTTCGCAGACATACTTTGGGGGGTCAACGGCCATCCGATCACGGCATATCCTGGCATTGGAATCGAACAACAACTCAATTACCTGGAGGATCTCGGCATGAAATCTTACCGCGTCAACATTTCCGACGCGGTCAGAGTACGGGACCTCGCGGCACTTGTGAAAGAAGGAAAGGCCCGCGGCATAGAAATCCTTCCCGTGATCACACCCGGCAACATAGACCTAGACAAGGACAGTGTGGGAAAGCTTTACGAGAAAGCCCATAGGCTCGCCGTAACGCTTGGCTCCCAGTTCAAGGCCGACATCCGGGTCTGGGAACTGGGTAACGAGATGGAAAACTATGCCATCATCAAGGCGTGCGAAAAGCGGGACGACGGTAGTCAATATCCGTGTGAATGGGGTCCTGCCGGTGGAGTCGGTCCACTGGACTATTATGGACCCAGATGGGCAAAGGTGAGCGCTGTCTTGAGAGGATTGTCGGATGGAATGACCGCCGTTGACCCGCAAATCCGCAAGGCGGTTGGCACTGCGGGTTGGGGGCACGTCGGTGCCTTTGAAAGGATGAAGCAGGACGGAATCGACTGGGATATCTCCGTCTGGCATATGTATGGCGAAGACCCTGAATGGGCGTTCAAGGAACTCGCACGTTATGGCCATCCCATCTGGGTCACGGAGTTCAACAACCCCCTCGGTAGCCAACGCAGCGACGAGCAGCAGGCAGACGGACTTAGGCAGGCGATGATGCGTTTACGCGAGTTACACTTGAAATACAGCGTAGAGGCGGCGCACGTTTACGAACTCTTGGACGAGACATATTGGGCACCCAATTTCGAGGCGTATATGGGACTCGTGAAGCTCATCGAAACAAGTGACGGCGGCTGGGCAACAGGGGAACCCAAATCAGCCTATGCCGCGGCAAGGGAAGTCATTCTCGGGAAGCGCCCTGTGGTGCGCCCGAAAAGGGACTGTGAAATATCGGAAGTCAGGGCCTCCGAACCCCTCTCTGTACGACAGGGCCGCTTTGCCTACTGTCTCGTCCTGGGGCACAGAAAAGATGCCGGTGCCATAGCCCGTTGGGCGGAGGCCTTGGAGAATGGTCAGACTAATGTCACGGAAATGATGCTCACCCTGATGCAATCCGATGAATTCAATCGGCGTTACGCCACCTTTGGCTTGACGGACCGGCCCTTCATCAGTTTTCTTTATCTCCTGCTCATGGACCGGTCAGCCGATCCCCACGGCCTCGACAGCTACGCGGGGCATCTGAGTGGCGGAACTATGACCAGGGAAAACGTTGCCTTGGGCATGATGCTATCGAGTGAGTTTCAGAGGAAATATGCTGCGCACCTTGGTGCGGGTCAGTGACATCTGCGATGTCAATGTCCATGAGGAAAGAAAGTTAGCTTTCCGCTCGGCGCGACTTGGCCTACACTTGCTAATTGGCCAGTGGCGCTCGCTGTCCATCGTAAATCCAATTGCCAATCGCTGATTTATAAAGGGTGTAGACCAACCTACTCCATTTGGGGGCATTTCCGCATCCCGCCCTTCAGTCTAACCTGCAATTTTAGGATAATTCGGATCGCAGCAGGTCTGCAAATGGACGTGCACATCTATTCCGTAGCGCAAGAGGGTTGGCCCCACCGGTCGAGAAATTCACTAGGGATTCCCTGGCCGAGGGGCGCTAGAATGTATCTTACGCTTGCCCGGCACTTCCACCCGATCCACGCGAGCTGCGGGCGGACACCATGCTAGAGCGCCAATGGTCCGCAGCGGCGGGCCAGCAGAATTTGTATGGACCAGGTGGGGACTCCGAGTTTATCGGCTTTGCCGATATCACCTCGTTTGTCCGGCAGCGTATATTTCTGATCATGGCATTTCCGTTGCTCGGGCTGCTCGGCGCCGGCTTTTCGTTAGCTACAACGGATTCGATCTTCACGGCTCGTACCCAGATTCTCATCGAACCGAAGATCCCCGAATTGCTGCAACGGCAATCCGGCGAGATTAATTTGTCCCTCGACACGTCCCAGGTTGAAACCCAGCTCGCGGTCCTCAGGTCCGAGAAGATTGCTTTGATGGTGATCGAAGAGTTGGACCTCGTCGACAACCCGCGGTTCAAGTCCGTGAGCAGCCCGAGCATGGTGGAGCGCGTCGGACGAATAAAGGAAATGGCCGCCGACATGCTCGCTCTCGACGGCGATCCGCAACATCAGGCGATGCCGAAACCAGCTTCGCCAATCGCAGACCGGTCGGAAACAAAGGCCGTCATTGCACAACTATCGGAGTTTGAGCGCAGGCGCATCGTAGTCGAAACATTTAGAGAGAGCTTGGGCGTCCAGCGCGTTGGTGTCTCCTATGCTATCGATATAACTTTCCAGTCCCACGATCCCGCACTTGCTGCAAAGGTCGCCAATGCCACAGCGGCAGCGTTCGTTCGCGAACAGTTGGAGACCCGAGCTGCAGCCGCACGCGAAGGCGTGGCATGGCTCGAAAAGCGAATCGAGGAAGTGCGCACCCAGATGAATCTGGCCACGCAGGTGACCCAAGAGTTTCGCGCCAAGCACGACTACAGCGTTGGCCGTCAACTTGGGGCTACAATCGTGGACGGGGAGGTCGTGGCGTCCGGACAAGGGGAGGGAGTAACGCGAAACGGCCCTACCCTCGAGGAACTCGAGGTTACCGCGGACACATATCGAAAGATGTATGAAAGCCTGTTGGCCGCATTCACCAGTTCTGTGAACCAACAACCTTATCTGATCGCCGACGCACGCGTCATCACGCCGGCCACGCGACCGCTCGCAGCCAGTCACCCGCGGAAGAAGCTTGTGCTCGCATTGGGGGGGCTTTCGGGGTTGATGGCCGGCTTCGGGCTGGCATTCGCACGGCATACACTGGACCGGACAATACGGACATCGAGGCAGGTCAGGGACGAGTTGGGCTTTGACTGCGTCGGGGAGCTGCCACCAGTGGGCTTTCTGCGAGGCTTTGGACAACTGGATGACGTACTAAGGCGGCCAGAGTCTCTGTTCAGCCGGAATCTCAGGCATACAAAGGGGGCCATTAGCCTGGCTGATGTCGCGCATCCCTTGCGATGCATCGGCGTCACCTCGGCCACTCCGGATGACGGCAAGAGCACGGTTGCGAGCAACCTTGCAGCGCTGTATGCCGTCTCCGGCATGCGGACTCTCGTAATCGACGCCGATGGTTTCCACTCCACGTTGACCAAGCGCCTTCCGCATTCGCAGGCACCGGCCGGCGAGAACCGCGACGGTGCGGAAATAGAAGGGCAGATCACATCCGTCCCAGGGTTGCAATTTGATCTCTTGCCAAGTCCGGCGTCCGATACGCTCCGTCTAATTACACCCAAGAATCTGGAAGCATTATTGGTCAATGAACTCGATAGCTATGAGATCATCATTGTCGACCTTCCGCCGTTCACCTCTGGGGTGCACGGTTTGGTGGCTGCTTCTGTGCTCGACGGTGTGCTCATCGTTGCGGAATGGGGGAAAACCCCCCTGGACCTCGTCGGCGAGCTTTCACGCATTTTGCGGATTACAAAGACCGCAGTGATCGGCGTGGTCATGACGAAGGTCCGTAGCTTGTCGACGCGACAATATCGCAAGCGCGCCACTCAGACGGGGCATTGATTGCAGGGGCCTTGCAGGACGTCCGCCCTTCTTCCTGGGCGCCAGACGGTACGGTTCGGCGAATTGTCGTGATGCGACCGCCGAGCCGCATTCGAAGCGCGTAGCCGGTAGCAACTTAGTAGTAGGCAGCGGCGGCCGTGGCAAAAACGTTACGCCCTTTGCCGTTCTTGCCTCGCAGCGGCGGCGGCTGAAGAATATCTAGGTGAGATACCCTGGGGACCGCTGAGATCATGACAGTCAACACTCCTGGTCTTCGTCCAGACCGTCGCGGAATCGTCGCCAGGTTGCTCGGTAGCAACAGCTCCTTGACGGGCGTGCGCCGTTCCTCACATTCGGGAGCCTCCTCAAAAGAACGACCGAGTTTCAAATGGCCGCCCCTTCCTATTGAAGGCAGCGATGCTGAGGGTCAGCCCTTGGCGATTGCAAGACCACATGGACCAGATCTCCAGCCCCTTGGCGGTAGGCCCAAGAGAGGCTTGGACCTCGCAGTCGCGTCGACGGCTCTTGTTCTGGCCCTGCCATTAATGGCCGTCGTCGCACTCCTCATCAAGGTCATCACGGGGGGCCCGGTCCTGTTCGTCCATCGCCGCATCGGATTCAACGGCACGCCATTCGATTGCTATAAGTTTCGAACGATGGCGGAGAACGCGGACCAGGTACTCGAGGAGTATCTTGCTTGCAATCCACGGGCAGCCGAGGAGTGGCGGGAAACCCAAAAGCTCAAAAATGATCCGCGCACCACCCTGCTCGGCCAAATGTTGAGGATGTCCAGCCTTGATGAACTTCCTCAACTGATCAATATCATCCGAGGGGAGATGAGCTGCGTCGGACCCCGGCCCATCGTGGCAGGGGAGATGTCGCGATATGGTGCCGTGGCGTACGAGTATCTGAAAACCCGCCCCGGTTTGACGGGCCTTTGGCAGATAAGTGGCAGGAATGACATTGACTACGCGAGCCGAGTTGCCCTCGACGCGCAATACGTACGGAATTGGTCCATTTGGACTGATCTCATCATCCTGGCTAAAACAGCCTACGCGGTCATGAGGTTCGATGAGGCATCTTAGAGGGCCCGATAGACGTGGTACGTCCGCTGGCTGCAATCGACTGCCTATCGCCAATGTCGATCGAAGGGCGACCTGTGCAACAAAGTCGCAAAGAGAACACCAATGAGATAGGTAGCTTGTAAGGTGAGAACGAGATACAAGGTCGTCAAAAACGTGCGTTGGTCTGAAAACCCCAAGCACTGCATCGCGGTGACGCTCACCATAATCGTTATAAAGGACGCGACGATGAGCGCAGGCACCCTGAGGCGAACGCCGATCAGCACGCCGGCCGCTCCGACCGCAAGGAAGCTCCAAGCCATACCAACCTCCTCGGAGGCGTCCGAAGGGAAACCAATCTACCCCCAGAAAAGCAGAGTCGCTTGGACTTGTGAACGTGGGTTCTAAATTTTTCATGGCTTTTCCATCGCCAGTGCCCTGTCAACACACTCTGTGCAGCCATCTTAACTTGCCTGGCAGCGATCGGTCCGCATGAGCTTGGATCTTTGACCTTGATCTTTGCTGGCGGCTTATGGCTGCTCGCATCGCGAGGCATTCATTTCATCATTGTCGGAACGTATTTTGCTGTCCGCCACCGATGTGAGAGGTCGCCGTCGAAGCCATGAAGACGCCGCGATGCTCGACCGCTTGCCCTTCCACAGATCAACATATGGGCTTACAGCTGCGACCATCCAGTCGGTGCATATCGACTACGGCCGGAATTCGCTTGCTATCACAGTATTGAAGAGCTTAGCGAACATTCGGCACTCTGGATGTCGTCGGCGCGATCGAGAGCGCAGTGGTGCCCGGGGGGCCTGGATCGGTGGCTTCGAAGTCCTCTAGGACGGGCATGGGAATTTCGACCTTCAAGGTATCACCCGGCTTGACCACGTTCGACTCGCCTGCCCGCAGTTCCTCGCTGTGGCCATTTGTCGTGCGCACGATGGTGTAGATCGGTTCGGCCTTAGCGGCCCGAGCTTGGCGCGCCAGAAGCCGAGGCGCTGAGATTTCCGACTCATGGAGTAATTCAATCGCCGTCTCTGCCTTGCGACCCAGTGCATCGAGTTCCGCTTGTGTCAGGCGCAGAGTTGCAGTGACTTCGTTCACGTACCGATTGCGCAATTCCAGAATGGAGATCTCTGTCTTGCTAATCTCCTGTCGCGTGCGGAGAAGGCTTGTCTCACCCGCTAATCGTTCACTTTGATACTGCGCGAGCGCGCGTTCCAATGACATCTCTCGTGGAGCGGCCGCGAGGCCCTTGGAAACTAGCGATGATACATCCCCCAGCTCCTTCTGGATGAGGGCGATCTGCCTGTCGTGGAAAACAAGTTGCTTGTCCAATGATATGAGCTCCTTTTCCAGAAAGGCGCGAAGATTTTCAAGTGCACGGATCTGGGTCTCTAGCCCTTCGCGGCGGGCCTGGAAGATTGACCGTTCCTGCTCCATGAGAAGCGTGACCGCGCGATCGTCTTGACGAGAAATCAGCGAGCCCGGAAACTCAATTTTGTTTGCATGCTTAAGCTCGGCCTCCAGTCGCGCCTTGCGGGCCAGAAGATTGATATTCTCAAGCCCGAGAAGGCTGACATCTCCTCTTCCCTGGATCATTTCGCGCTCGAACCTGGCGATGCTTTCTTCCCTCGTTCTCAGGCCTCCGGCGATGCTTAGCGCCTGGAGAACCGTAAGCTCCGGCCTGTATGGAAATTCCCCCGGTTGCATCACATGCCCGACGATATAAAAGGGTCTGTACTGAATGACTTCAACTGCTGCATCGGGACGCCTGCCGAGGCCCATATTGCGCTTCAAGTTATCGCCAATCGCGTAGGCGAGGCTGTTCGGCGTGAGACCGGCGGCAGGGATTGCCCCGACAAAGGGCAGTGACAATGTCCCGCCCGCGCTCACCGTGAAGGTATCATTCAAAGCCTTCCATTCAAAAATAACGTCACGCGAGGCGCGCCATTCATAAATTTTGACGCGTACCTTGTCCTGAGGTCCGAGGAGATATTCATCGTTGGCGATGGCCGCAATTGGCCCACATACGGCGAAAACAGAAAGCGCAGCCGACAAGGCGAAAAGGCCAATGCAACGCCTGATACGCTTCGACAAAACGCCGGCTGGCACAAGACCCCGCACTTCCAGTGAAAACGGCAATTTGGATCGCGGGTGTTTGTGTGAGGGCATCATCTGGCCTCCTATGCGGCTATCTTCTGGATGTATTCGGGCTCGATCCGGCCCTTCAGCAGATGTGCGAGGGCTATAAGATTGCCGCGAAGGCGTCCCCGCCGATCGACGTATGGCTCCGGCCAAAGGCTGCGAACCAGATTGGCGGCTATGTTGCGTCCTATCAATGGCAGCGCGAAACTAGCTGGTACGGTTCCTTTTCTCATCAGGTAAGTTGGGTTGATGATCTGCGAGTAGCCAAAGCGTTCGCCACTGACGCGGCCGATCTTGAGCCCGAGATGGACGCCGCGCAGTGTGTTCAGGCCAATTACCCGACCGAAACGTCTCAACTGACTTGTGAAATCGATGTCCTCCTGCCAACCGTAAAGGACCAGCCGCTCATCGAAGCGCAACTCGCCGACAAACTTCTTTCGAATCGACATGTTGCAGCCATAGGCGCCGACATGATCAACGATTTTTGGCTTGACAGGCATTTTCGATGGTTCGGCCGCAAGGACCTGAAGCCCCTCCGCCCAGCTCAGACCTGCAGTTCGGGCGCCGTCCTTGACGACGTGCCCCATCACCACCGCCCAGTCCTCATGCTCCTGAAACGCCAGTTCGACAAGGCGCAAATAATCGTCCTTAGGGATGAAGTCGTCGTCGAAGAAAGTGATCACATCAAAGCGCTCCAAGACCTGCTCGAGCGCTCGGTTGCGTTGTGCGCACAATCCGCGCCTTCCTAAGACAATGGAAATCGGAAATACGCGCGGCTCGTAGACCGGAACGTGCGTCTCGTCAGGAGCTGATACGACCACCTCGTCCGGCAGCCTTTCCTGCCGTTCGAGGTGCACGAGAAGCTGAGCAAGCTGCTCTTTGCGGCCGAAAGTGGCAATGATCACGGCCAGTTTCATCAATAGCTCGCTATCCGGCAACTGACATAATCGGGGGCCTTCGCCTGGCGAACTTTCATCCTAGGCGAGCCGGGGCGACCAGACAGCCTGTGAATAAGGCTGCCGAGGTGCCGGGGGGCTGGCCCATCAGACGTAGCCACCATACGCATTTTGATTATGTCCGCCTCGCAGGAGAGAACCGTCTAAGCCCGATTGCCACCTTGCCCGCGTCAACGGCCGAACAGAGACTGTTTGGCGTGCGCCCCAGAACCGCATTCATGTGGAGAATTTGGAGGCACATCGGCTGAGGGGGTGTTCCCACATGCATTATATGCGCAGGGACGAACTGGCCACGATCACGCGCCTTAGGCCGCATAGACGCACTTCTGGTCAAACGCCGCCCGCCTTGGCGGACCGCAGCGCAAGACTCGCCATCGTACACGATTGGTGCCCAAACTTTCGCGGTGGTGAGCGTGTGCTTGCCCGCATATGCAAGCTGTTCCCAAATGCAGAGGTCTTCACCCTGTTCGACTTTCTGCCAAAGGACATAAAGGAGCAGTATTTTCACGATGTCGCGTTTCATTCCTCGGTCGCCAACCGATTGCCATTGGTGCAAAAATATTATCGCTCCCTGTTTTTTCTTTGCCCTTTTCTCATCGAGCAGTTCGATGTCACCGGCTACGATGCCGTGATCTCGTCCTCCGCCGCCTTCGCGCGCGGAGTTCTAACCCGGCCTGACCAGCCACATTTATGCTACGTACACAGCCCCATTCGCTACGCGTGGGACGAACAGTTTTCCTATCTTGCGCAGGGCCGTCTTGGATTTGGCCCAAAGGGCCTGCTCTTCCGCTACATGCTGCATAATCTAAGGACCTGGGACACCCGAACCGCCCACGGGCCCGATCTCATGCTGGCCAATTCGAGCTATGTGCGCTCTCGTATCCAGCGAATTTACGGCCGGGAAGCAGAGGTCGTCTTTCCGCCGGTTGCCCTCGACGAACTTGAATTCATCGCCTGCAAAGACGACTACTACGTTACGGCCTCTTTTCTCGCGCCCTACAAACGCACGGACCTTGTCATACGGGCATTCAACGAGATGCCATCGAGGCGGCTGGTCGTGGTAGGAGAGGGGCAACAGTCGCAGAGCCTGCGGGGCATGGCTAGCTCCAACGTCAGCTTCACAGGTTACTTGCCACGACAGGAATATGTGAGGACCGTCGCCAGGGCGCAGGCGATGGTGTTCGCTGGTTGCGAGGATTTCGGAATAGCTCTGGCGGAAGCACAAGCATGCGGTACGCCACTGATCGTTTTCGGCCGTGGCGGCGCGCGCGATATCGTGCAGCCGTTCGGCGAAGCCGAGCATCCAACTGGTATTCTCTTTGGCATCCAATCGGTGGAGTCGCTCAAGGAGGCCATCCACATCTTCGAGCAGAACCAGCCGGCGATCAAATCGCAGGCGTGCCGATCGAATGCGGACAGATTTTCCGAAGGCCGCTTCGACCTGGCGATTCTGAAGGCGCTTGCAGTGGCCCAGGCGGCCCACTTCAGGCGATAGATACGGCAACCGGGCCGCCGGATGGCTTGGACATTCCGTCCAAAACTGCCATTATGTCGAGATATCGGCTAGCCGACGCCTTCCACTGGAAATTTGACGCTTGCATCCTGCCAATGCCGATCATTTCATCGCGCACGTCGGGCATGTTGCGCACCCGCATGAAGCGGTCGAACCAAGCTTCGGCGTCGTTAGGAGATGCGTAGAGAGCCGCTTCACCGCAGATTTCGGGTAAGCTGGCCCGGTTGGACACAACGATGGGGCACCCGATGGCCATGGCTTCGAGCGGAGGCAGACCGAAGCCCTCTATGAAAGAGGGGAACGCGAGGCACAGGCAGTCCTGGAGCAGCGCCGCCAGTTCCTCATCCGAGAGCCTTCCCAGCCAAGTGACATTGCTGGCCGATTCTTTCCGGCCGGAAGTTCTGTAAACGCGCGCGTCGGACATGCCGACCACCGCTATTCGTAGCCCCACCGCGGCAAGCCTTTCGGCCATACCGATGATCAGGCCGGTGTTCTTGTGAGCAATTGCGCTTCCAATGACGACGATCGTGTCCCGCCCCGCGACGGCCCGAGTCCTTTGGGAATGCCGCGGCTTCCACGAGGCTGCGTGCTCGTGCCCGTTTGGGATCACCGTGATCTTGTCCGGTCCGCATATTCGATGACGGACGAGCTCGCCGGCAGAGTAGCGCGAGACCGTCGCGACCGCCGCGACTCTCCTCCCCAAAGCAGGTAGTAAGGTGCGGTAGAGCAGCCGGAACGGGAGCGAATAGCTCTGTGGGTAGGTTCGCGTGTTGACATCATGGATGCACAGGATCTGCTTTCGGACGCTCAAGGGGCCGGTATTGCAGAAGCTGAGAAGTCCACCTCGAACGTGAGCTGCAAGTGCTGCCTGCTCCCACAAGTGGCCGTGCATAGGGGCAATGGCAATGGCGCGCGTTGAGATCGCTCTGAGGGAAGGGACCTTTGCATCGCGAGGAACGAGCAATTCGATCTTGAGCCTGCTGGCGAGGAGGGGCTGGTTGACGATTAGTTCGTCCAAGGCACGCACGATCTCAAAAGCGTATCGCTGAACGCCCGTAAGAGGCTGCGCCAGAAAGCGTCCATTAATCGTCCACGAGCGTTCCATAGTTCGCCACCGCGCGCGTTATACCGCGTCCAAGCCTAGCGCAAACCATCGGACTTTTCTTCCTAGCCGCAATCAGCCCTTGGAGTGAGTACCGACGCCCGCTGCTTTGTCCTCGGCGCGGCCAGGCGAGCCGCGTTCCGGCGAAAGGCTCACCACGTCACCACCTTTTGGATAGCGCTCTTACTCATTGGCGTTAGACCCGGTGAAGGTCGCAGGATGATGGCCATCGAGTAGGCCACCTTTACCTCCAATGGGTTCGTTTCGAAAGCGCGCATGTGGAGGTACTTTCGAAAGGACACAAGCCGACGGCATAACGCCTCCAGGTGGACGATAAATGGGCCCGAGCGACCGACGGGAAGTTGAACGACCGGAGCCCAAATTGTCATTGGATGTTTCATTGCGTGTTCGGCCAATGTCGTCCGCGGTGGAGTAGCAAGCATGACCGATGTCGGGGGCGCTCGCCCGGTCGACCAGCAGAGTACTCGTGCGAAATCGGCGCTACGGCATGGATGCGACGTAGGGGGACCGGCGCTCGCGGCTCCTATTCCGAATTGGCGCCATGACTGGACCATCAACGGTGACTTTCTCGGTTTGCGGCCGACTGGTGTGGCCCGCTATGCGCGGGAAGTGACTTTGGCGCTCGACGCGTTAATGACGGAACGTCATCCGATGACGCGTGGGCTCCAGTTTTCGATTGTGGCCCCTTGCGAACCGCCTGGAGACCTCCCCTTGAAGTCGATCCCGGTGCGTGTGGTGCCGGAATACAGTCGACCTCGGCTGCCGCAGTTCTGGGTGCAGGCGCAATTGCCATTCTATGTAAGGGGCGGATTGCTGAGCTTCTGCAATCTCGCGCCAGTGGCTATACGGCGCCAAATCGTGTGCATTCACGATCTACACACCAGATTGATGCCGCAAAGCTACGGGCGAGGATTTCGCTTGGCGCACAGATTGATACTTCCAGCATTGGGCCGCAGAGCGTCGGCGATCACTACAGTATCGAATTTCTCACGCGATCACATCGCCGGCTTTGGCGTGGCACCTTTCGAGAAGGTCACGGTTACCTACAATGGAAGCGATCATGTGGCGCGCTGGGATGCAGCGCTGTCGTCGATCGATCTGGGGCAGCGGCCTTTTGTCTTCTGTCTTGGCCAGAGCCAAAAGTACAAGAATGTGGAACTTCTGTTGAAACTTGCCCCAGCCTTGGATCGGTTGGGGCTGGATCTTTGTATGGCTGGCGATGTTGATGCCGCTTTGCTGAAACGATTGGTCCCGCAGCAGCCATCGAACCTCCGACTGCTGGGCCGCATCAGTGACGACGACCTGGCCAAAGCGCTTTCGCATGCATTGTGCTTCCTTTTCCCCTCCCGCATCGAAGGGTTTGGTTTGCCAGCCGTCGAAGCGATGGCGCTTGGTTGCCCCCTTGTTGCTTCGACTGCCCCCTGTCTTCCAGAGGTGTGTGGGGATGCCGCCCTTTATGCCGGCCCGGCAGATGCCGGATCATGGATTTCGGCCGTCCGCCGACTTTGTAACGAAGACAGTCTACGTCGCCACTTGGCAGAAAAGGGCAGAGAGCGGGCAGCGACTTTTTCATGGCGCCGGATTGCTGAGGCGTATCTGCTGCTGATCGCGGACATCGACTTATGCTAATCACATCCTGCGCGTGAACCCGCCGCAAGGTCTGCGTGACTCGCTGTCTTCACCAGATCCGATGACGCCCAATTCTCCTTTGTTGGATTTCTTTCCTCGGTCTCGCCGCATCATTGGACCTCATCCGCACCGGTCCAGTCGGCAGACAGGTAGTCACGATTCAGCGCGATCGCCCTCAGACCTCGGGCCCAAGCACGGCGGCTTCAGCTTGCCGTAGCATCGCAGGAACTTTAACGAGCAAGCGGGCACCCTACTGTGTGCCTCGCAACAGCGTGAGATTGCATAGACGATAAGTCTACAACTAATTATGCCAAGTCAGGACTCACAAGGGGGCGCGGTACCGATTTCGCATTAGCTCGGATTAGCAATCTTACGTTGTGGCTCACTCCGTATATTATGCAAGTTTAAAGAAAGGGGGTGCCCCGCAAATGACAGTTGCGTCTGAAGCGTTTGCCCGGGTACTGGAAACCTCGATACTCCGGCTTGCGCTCGACGATAGCGATAAATCCCATTTCGGGTCTCTCGGCTTCATTCTTAGGCGTTACCCCGCGCATGCCGTGATTACCCGACAGGGAGAAGAGGAGGATCGCATCTTCGTCGTCCATTCCGGGTGGGGCTGCATCTGCACCAACTTGGTGAATGGCGAGCGGCAGATCCTCGATTTCCCGCTGAAAGGAGAGGTTGTAGCCTCTCGAGCCTTCGAGGGCGAAGGTTTGGAATCATTCACGGCCCAGACCGAGCTCATGCTATTCGAGGCGCCTGCCAAGGCGATTTCGTCAGGGCTGGCCCATTCCACGAGCCTTGCCGCTGGCCTGCTCGGGGCGGTCGCCCGCGAAAAAGCGATTCTTTCTCAGCACTTGACCAATCTTGGCCGAAGAAGTGCCTTGGTCCGTACCGCTCATTTTCTCCTTGAGTTGGGTACGCGCCTAGAGAAGGCGGATGCTGCAAAAACCCATGAGTTTGAATGCCCCCTAACCCAATATGATCTTGCGGCCGCACTCGGGGTAACCGCGATCCATGTTAACCGGATGCTGCGCGAGTTGAGACAGAGGGGCTACCTGGATTTCCGCCAGGGTTCCGTTCATTTGCTGAACAAAAAAGGCCTAGAGCACTTCGCAGACTTCGACCCAGGTTACCTCCGTTTGCCCGGTGAGACATGAAATGCGAATGCGAGATGAAGATGTTTGGGCTAACCCAGAATGGGTATAGTGGGAGCGACTTGCAAACGCATTAAGCTGTAAAGTAACCTATAATTGCACAATCTTGATGATATTTTTCTCCTCTATAAACCAAATAATGTTTTATATTAACTTATGTTAATGAATGATGACGGTTTAAGGCTTATTCTCGTTTTCTATTGGGGATTGGCGCTCTACCGGCGCCCTTTCAAAAAATGACATTTTATGTAGCGGGTGACGTGAACCATTCAGCGCCACCTCCTCATTTATTGCGCCCGACTAATGTTGTGGTGGGGGTGTACCATGCATTCATTGACTCGAATTCACGAAAATGCCGCGCTCGAAGTCCATAGGCTGAGCTCATCCCGTCCTGGCAAGGCTACTAGTGAAACGCATAACAACACGGCAGCGGGCTCGGCTCTGCTCCTGCTGGACAGCCGCACGCTCGATAGGGAATGCCTGTCCCAGTGTCTCGTGCTGCATGGTATGGGCATGCAAGTCTTAGCCTATGGTTCAATTGATGAATGGCGGAAGGACAAAGAACTTCATCCGCCCATCGCGGCAATCCTGTTGAATATCGGTGGTCGAAAGGCTGTTGATACAAGCAACGCGGCCGAAATCTCGGATCTGGTAAGGGAATTTGATCCGACCCCCGTCGTGCTCCTATCCGACTGGGATGAACTGCCTCAAATCCTCAGGGCACTTGAGTGCGGAGTCAGGGGCTATATTCCATCCTCGATCGGCTTTGACGTCTGTGTGCAAGCCGTCAATCTGGCGCGAGCCGGCGGGATATTCGTCCCCGCCAGCAGCGTCCTGACCACGCGAATGGAAATGGTCGCTGGCGGGGAAGTGCCACGGCCTATGGCGGGGATGTTCACGCAGCGCCAGGAAGAAGTCATCCATGCGCTCAGGCGCGGCAAGGCGAACAAGATCATTGCCTACGAGCTCAATCTGCGTGAGAGCACCGTAAAGGTCCACATCCGGAACATCATGAAAAAGCTGAAGGCTACGAACCGGACTGAGGTTGCTTACAAACTCAGCGATATGTTCGTCGTCGAGGGCGGAGCAGGGGACAAGCCGGGACTGCCGCAACCACGATCCTGTTAATGGTTCCAACAATTGGCGGTGCGCGAGGCCGTGCAGATGAATTTTGCTCGTTTTGAACCGGCGTCGGCAAATGGGCCGGCCCAAGAATCCGGACCCGAGAAATTTACCTATGAGACGAGCCCGCTGATACGGGCGACCGGGTTTCGGGAATACGATGCGCGGTGGTGGTTCGGGCGCTCCGATTGCGGGAAGGCGCCGGAACTTAACCTGATGGGCGCTCAGGCACTGGGCATGGGGCTCGGCACCTTCATCCAGCGCTCGGGCGCCGGTCCGGAGATCGTGACCGGGCACGACTTCCGTTCCTACTCGCTTGGCATCAAGCTGGCATTGGTTTGCGGGCTGATGGCCGCAGGCGCCCGGGTCAGGGACATCGGCTTGGCTTTGTCTCCGATGGCCTATTTCGCGCAGTTCGCACTCGATGTCCCGTCGGTCGCGATGGTGACGGCCTCGCACAACGAGAACGGGTGGACCGGCGTCAAGATGGGCATGGCCCGGCCGCTGACCTTCGGGCCGCAAGAGATGGCGGAGTTGAGAAGGATCGTACTGGAAGCTGACTTCGACCTGACCGGCGGCGGAGCCTATGAGTTTGTTCCCGACTTCCGTCGGCGCTATATCGACGATCTGACCCGCGGCAGGCGCATTGGCCGGAAGCTGAAGGTCGTTGCCGCCTGCGGCAACGGCACAGCCGGCGCTTTTGCGCCTGATGTGCTGCAGCGGATCGGCTGCGAGGTGATCCCGCTCGACTGCGATCTGGACCATTCCTTCCCCCGCTATAATCCCAATCCCGAGGACCTGAAGATGCTCCATGCCATCCGGGACAAGGTCTTGGAGAGCGGTGCCGATGTCGGGCTGGGCTTCGACGGCGATGGCGATCGCTGCGGGGTGGTCGACAACGAGGGCAGCGAGATCTTCGCCGACAAGATCGGTGTGATGTTGGCACGGGATATTTCCGCTTCGAATCCTGGTTCGGTTTTCGTGGTCGACGTCAAATCGACAGGGCTTTTCGCGAGCGATCCGGTGCTGAAGGCGAACGGTGCGCGCACCGACTACTGGAAGACCGGCCATTCCTATATCAAACGAAGGGTCGCTGAATTGGGTGCCATTGCGGGCTTCGAGAAGTCGGGGCACTTCTTCTTCAATGCGCCTCTCGGGCGCGGGTATGACGATGGGTTGATCACCGCGATCTCGATCTGTGAGATGCTCGACCGCAGTCCGAACAGAAGCATCGCCGAGATCTACCGGGCGCTGCCGATGACCTGGAGCTCACCAACCATGTCGCCACATTGCGCCGATGAAGTGAAGTATGCCGTGGCTGAACGGGTGGTGGAGCGGTTCCGGGCGATGCAGCGGGACGGAGTTCCTGTCGCAGGACAGATGATTGCCGATCTCGTCACCGTCAACGGCGTGCGCGTGGTGACCGAGGACGGCACCTGGGGACTGGTGCGGGCATCCTCCAACAAGCCGGAGCTTGTCGTCGTGGTCGAAAGCCCGGTCTCGGAAGCACGCCAGCGCGCCATGTTCGAGGCGGTCGACTGCGTACTCAGGGAAAATCCGGAGGTCGGCGCCTACAACCAGACCATCTAGCCGGAAGCGAGCAAGGGAAGAGGGCGAAGTTATGCCGGAACGGATTTCCTGCTTCGTGATGAGCGGCGGTGTCGGCTCGCGGCTTTGGCCACTCTCACGCGAGGACAATCCGAAGCAATTCCATGACCTTGCTGGCCACGGCTCAATGCTGGTCAACACCGTGCGGCGGCTGAAGGCTCGACCGGCTGGGGACACGCCAGTCCACGTGATCGCGTCGGAGCGCCATTCTGAGCGGGTGCGTGCCGACCTGGCCGGCATCGATTTGGCGGGTGGTCACGCGATCTTCGAGCCGGTTGGCCGCAATACGGCTGCCGCGGTCGCGGTGGCTGCACTCGAGACGATTGCCACCCACGGCGACGGACTGGTCCTAGTTGTGCCCTCCGACCACGAGATTTCGACCGAGGAGCAGTTCTGGAATACAGTGGAAAAGGGCGTACCGGCGGCCGAAGCCGGCAGACTTGTTGTCTTCGGCATCCCGCCGGACTCGCCCGAAACTGGGTACGGCTACATAGAGTCGGTTGGGAAGGGCAATGTTCGTGATGTCGCCCGCTTTGTTGAGAAGCCTGGGCTGGAGATGGCGAAAGCCTATGTCGCCTCCGGAACCTTTTTCTGGAACGCCGGAATTTTTCTGTTCCGCGCCGGCGCTATGCGCGCGGCTTTCCGCGAGCATCAGGCCGCGATCTGGCAAAAGACAGAGTGCGCCTTCGCGGCGGCGGCGACCGAGGTGTCGGGCACCTATCTTCCAATCGAGCAATATTCGACAATCCCCTCTGCCTCGATCGACTATGCGATCATGGAGCATGCGAGCGGCATCGCGATGGTGCCGGCGAGCTTCTATTGGAGCGACCTCGGCTCCTGGCAGTCGCTGCTCGATATCAGCCCTACCGACGGGAACGGCAATGTGGTGATCGGCGACGTCGTCGCAATCGATTGCGAGCGCTCCTACCTGCGCAGCCAGGGTCGGCTGCTCTCGGTCATCGGTCTCCGAGACGTCGCGATCGTGTCCACGGCTGACGCCACCTTCGTGGCGCCAGTCGCTAAGAGCCAGGAGGTCAAGCGCATCGTCGAACAACTAGAGAAGAGCGGGCGTTTGGAGACAAAGTTCACCCCGGCTCACGCTCGCGTGCTGCAGCCGGGTGCCTGGCGTGAGCGGGTCGCTCACTGGTTGTTCGAGGAAACGCTGCCGCTGTGGTCTACGGCGGGTGTCGACGAGCGCCATGGCGGCTTCCACGAAGCCCTGAGCTTCGAGGCTGCGCCGCTCATTAAGCCCAAGCGTATGCGCACCATGGCCCGTCAGGTCTACGCCTTTTCCGTGGCAAAGCTACGCGGCTGGGACGGTGATGCCGACGGGCTGATTGGTCATGGCATTGCATTCATGGAGAAAGGCCGAACTCAACGCGGCGGTTGGGCGCGGGTACTTCAGGAAGACGGCACGATCGCCGATGCGTGTGAGGATGCCTACGATCATGCCTGTGTCCTGTTGATGCTCGCTCACGCATACCAAGCCGGCAATCCAGACGCTCTGCGGCTCGGCCAGGAGACCTTCGCCTTTCTCGACGAGCACCTGGAGGATGACAGGCTAACCGGTTTCCTGGAGACATCAGACGGTACCGAGCTGCGCCGGAGCAACCCTCATATGCATCTTCTCGAGGCCTTCCTCGCGTGGTACGCAGCAACGGGCGAGCGGGGTTACCTGCGCCGGGCTGCCCGCATCATCGATCTGTTCCGAAGCCATTTCTTCGATACTGAAAGCTGGACGCTCGGCGAATATTTCGACGAGGCCTGGAATCCGGCCGTCGGTCCAAAGGGCCAGTGGACCGAGCCTGGCCATCATTTCGAATGGGCCTCGCTTCTCGTCGAGTTTGCCGCAAAAAGTAGGCAGACGGATCTGATCGCTTTTGCCCGCAAGCTCTACGCTTCCGCGATAGCAACTGGGCTCAATCGGTCCACAGGACTGGCTTACGGCGCGGTGTCCCGCGCCGCTCTCCCGCTTGACCTCATCTCGCGCAGTTGGCCGCAGGCCGAGGCGGTCAAAGCCGCGCTCGCGCTTGAAGGCACGGGTGGGCCGGATCTCAAGCCGGAGATCGAGGCGCGTGTCGGCCGCCTGTTCCGTTGGCATATCGACCCGGCGCCGCTCGGCATGTGGATCGATCGCGTCGACGAGAAGGGCAGCGCCGTTGCGACCGAAGTGCCAGCTTCCATATTCTATCACCTCGTGACTGCCCTCATGCAGTATCTCGATAAGACGGAAGAAGCTGTCTATCGATCGCCTTCGTTTCCTCAAAGCATTAATGCCGCAGAGCCTTTAGCGGCGCTCAATAGGGAAACTGTGTGATGAAACGACGAAGCGGTACCGACTAGGTACGCTGCACGCGTTCAACGTTCAACGAGTGGAGGCTCTGTTGAGCTCTTGCTAGCGACGGACAAGATTTTGTCGGCTCCCCGGGAAGATGGTCTCCACATCACAAGGAGTATTATGTGAACTTTCGCTCACATGGCTTGTTGATGCGGTTGCTTATCACTGCGGGCCAAAATGGTTCTTCGTAACCGGTGCGCTGGTCACAGAAGTTGTGCCGTGTGTAATCGTGGGGCGACGGCCGGGCTTCCTAATCCGACACCGGGCCGTGCCAGTCCGAATCCAAGCACGAGAAGTTCGGCGATGCCACGCCGTTTCTGGTGGGCCAGATGCAGAGAAGCACCAATGTAATTCAACCTGATGATGGATAGGAGGCGGACAACAGCCGGCACCTCATGCAGCTCAGTACATCCGTGGTCAACGGCACGAGGGTGGACATGACTTCTAATCTGCGCATTGATTGTGACGGTCGCAAGCGAACGCAGTACGTAATTGGGCGTAGCGTTTCGCGACCAGGCGTGCGGCGACGTTGATGGTATCGCTGTAGGCGCTTTAGTCGAAAAACTTTCTCCTCCGAGATTGCCAACGACGGCGGTTCCGACGTGGGCTCCAATGCGCGTGTGGCCGTGAGGCTCGTCCTTCTTTGACAGTGCTCACGGAAGGAGCATGCGAATGCGTCAAGCTCGAGCGAGCAGGCAACAGCACGCGTGGCATGGTCCGGCTGATCGGAAGGAGTCCCGAAAGGCACGTGGAGCGAGTCGCCAATGATCTTTGCCACGCTACCGTCACGGGCAAATACAATGTCCGTCATTCCGGCTATGTACTCCACGACGCGGATTATACTATCTAGAACAGTATAGTTAAATAGACTAACCTGCAACCGAGAAGCGGCATCGGCCCTGGCAGGCCGATCGGTCTGAGGGCGCAATATACGTCGCTGGCGCGACGTGCCTGGACAAGTCTGGAGACATCAGTGGCGATCATGTTCGTCAGAGCGCAGGTGATCGGCAGGGGAGCGGGACGCAGCATCGTCTCGGCCGCCGC
>Ga0209281_1000545_pt1 | contig 47211 bp, 53 predicted proteins | sample MedtruBG_FD_187514 | JGI IMG/M metagenome (GOLD analysis project Ga0209281, IMG submission 187514) | Root nodule microbial communities of legume samples collected from California, USA - Medicago truncatula BG (SPAdes) (version 2) | ecosystem: Host-associated > Plants > Roots > Nodule | place... | reverse complement strand
CAGGACAGTTAAGGTCTATAGCGCCGATGGTACTGCACGGGTGACTGTGTGGCAGAGTAGGACGTTGCGAGGTAAGCAAAAAAGATAGTTATTATAACTATCTTTTTTTATTTTGCAATGAATTATTAAAATACGTTAATGTCAATCAAAAACGGTATGCAATTTTGCTAAAACAAAACTTTCAAAGGTTTTATGAGTTAAAAAGGATGGCTAAAAAATAGTCACAATAAATTTCAATTACTTGTGGATTATTCTAAATTTATGTGGATATTTTTAATTTGATAAGTGCGTATTAATATTATAATATGGGCTATAAATTTTAATATGTATTGTAATATACGTATAAGTGTTACTACATTTTGATATTGTATGAATGTAAAAATATTATTTATTGAAATAATTTAAAGGTATACATGTTGGTTTATCATAGTAAAGGGGATCTTTTTATTTACAACTTATTAATTGAATGGTATAATTCAATTAAATTTAATAACGGAAACCTAAGGTAGAGGCGCTATTAATAAAGAGTACTTATTATGAGTTGGCAAACGTTGAGTAGTAAGGAAAGGTATTATGGCCGAAGATTTGAATTATGTAAAGGTTCATTTCTGGGGGTGCATAAAATATATGCATAACTGTCACGAAAGTGGAGAGCTACAAGGATTTGATGAAGTTAAAGCAATAATATAATTATTATTGTGTTTTAACTTTGTATAATGCTTTATGTGATTAACTCTACCCGTTGGTGTATACTAACGGGTTTTCTTATTTTAATAAGTACCCCTTTGAGGGTACATTGTGACCCTTGAGGTTATAAAATAAATTGGAGGAGTGTAAATTTATGAAAATTGAAGGAGTTTTAGTACCCTTAATAACCCCATTTAAGGATGGAAAGCTAGACTTAAAGTCCTATCAAAAAATGATTAATCATTATATTGAACAAGGGGTAAATGGGATAATACCACTTGCAACAACAGGTGAATCACCTACTATTTTAGCTAATGAATATGAGGAAATTTTAGCTAAAACCGTTGAATATACTAAGAATAGAGTTTCTGTATATGTAGGATTGGGTGGAAATGATACTAATGAGTTAATAAAGAAATTAAAAATTGTAGAAAGATATGATGTTGATGGAATATTATCTGTAGCACCATATTATTCAAGACCAAATCAAAGAGGACTTTATGAACATTTTAGATGCATATCGGAAGCAACTGATTTAGATATTGTAATATACAATATACCATATAGAACTGGAACTAATGTTGAAAATGAAACTATGCATAGGCTGGCAGAATTAAAGAATATTATAGGTGTAAAAGATTGCTCAGGGGATATGAAACAAACAACAGATTTATTACTTAATCGACCAAAGGATTTTTCAATTTTAACAGGTGAAGATTCATATTTCTATACAACACTTGTACTTGGTGGGAATGGCGGAATATTGGGTTCTGCACATTTGAGAACTAAAGAATTTATTGAAATTTATAATTTAATTAAGGCAAATAATCATCAAGCTGCATTGAAAAAATGGCAGAGTTTATACAATATGATTCCACTTTTATTTTCAGAACCTAATCCTACGCCATTAAAATATTGTTTAAATAAGTTAGAATTAATAGATTCAGATGAAGTTAGACTACCATTAGTTAATATTACAGAAGAATTAGAAAAAAGATTGGATAGTGTTATTAGATTGTAGATAATTCATTAATTACACATTTAAATGTCAGAAATATGAGTTTCATGTAAAATAAATGAATATTTTACTTTGACTAGCATAAAAAATAGGAGTAAGATAAAAACTGACAAGTTAAATGAGGAAGTGATTTAAAATGATGCCCAAGTTCTTGTATATGATTAAGAACAAGGAAATTACAAAACAACAAGTTATGAAAGATATTATATCTGGTATTATAGTAGCTGTAATAGCATTGCCATTGTCAATAGCACTTGGTATATCATCAGGTGTATCTCCTGAAAAAGGTCTTATAACAGCTATATTCGCAGGTTTTATAATTTCATTTTTAGGTGGTAGCAGAGTTCAAATAGGTGGTCCGACAGGAGCATTTGTTATTATAATTTATTCTATTATTCAGGAATATGGATTAAATGGACTTATTACAGCTACAATAATGGCTGGACTTATATTAATTCTAATGGGAGTATTAAGGTTTGGTTCATTAATTAAGTATATACCACAGACAATAACTATAGGATTTACGTCTGGGATAGCTATTACATTAATGTCAACACAAATAAAAGATCTTTTTGGATTAAAGATTGAAAATGTACCAGCAGAATTTTTTGCAAAATGGGGAAGTTATTTTGAAAATATGAGATCCTTGAATATATGGTCTTTAATAATAGGGGCAGGAAGTATTATTATAATAGTATTTTGGCCTAAGATTAATAAAACAATACCTGGATCAATGGTTGCATTAATAGTTGCAACTCTTTCTGTAAAATCATTAAATCTTCCAGTTGAAACTATAGGCAGTAGGTTTCAAGAAATCTCGTCTACAATTCCAATGCCCTTATTTCCAATGCTGAGTATAGCAACAATAAATAAATTATTTGCACCAGCTATGACAATTGCTATTTTGGCAGCCTTGGAATCTTTATTATCAGCAGTGGTAGCTGATGGGATGATTTCAGATACACATGATTCTAATATGGAACTTGTTGCTCAAGGAATAGCAAATGTTACTAGCGGACTATTTGGAGGAATACCAGCTACAGGAGCTATAGCAAGAACAGCAGCTAATGTTAAATCTGGTGGAAAAAGTCCAATATCAGGTATGGTCCATGCTATAACACTATTAGCAACTATGTTAGTTTTAATGCCACTTGCTAAGATGATACCAATGACAGTACTTGCTGCAATTTTAATGGTTGTATCTTATAATATGAGCGAATGGAGAGCATTTAAATCATTGTTAAAAGCCCCTAAAAGTGATGTTATTGTACTATTAATTACTTTTGTATGTACAGTTGTATTTGATTTAGTTGCAGCGATAGGTATTGGGATGATTATGGCAATGTTGTTATTCGTGAAAAGAGTATCAGATACGACTGAAATAAGAAATTTAGTAGAAGAAGAAGTTTTTGATGAAGAGATATCTACGGTATTAGAAAAAGCAAATGGGAAAATACATGTATATCAAGTGAATGGACCAATGTTTTTCGGCGTAGTACAAGAATTTATTGCAAAAATGAATGAATTAGAATCTTCTATTGAAGTTGTAATTTTAGATATGAGACACACTCATGCAATAGATGCGTCTGCAATAGATGCATTAACTAGACTACTTAAACATTGTAATAAATTGAAAATAAGACTTTGTCTAACGCATGTACAAGAACAGCCAATGAAGGTGCTAGAGAGAATGAGTTTTGTAGTTAAAGTTGGGGAAAGTAATATATATGATACTAAGACAGAAGCAATTGAAAAAGCTTATGATTATATAAAACATTTAGAAGCATCATAGATATAATTTATTTTTTATTTCTTGGGAAATAATAGGCACATATATTTATACATTATGTAGATCCACAATATACCATTGATTTAAAGTATAGATAAAAGGGTTTTGCAAATACTATTATTGAAAAGTAATAAGGAGTGATTGCAATGGAAATAAACTCATCTATAAAATGTTCAGTTGTCAGCTGTCAATATAATGCACAATCAAAGGAATACTGTACATTAGATCAAATAAAGGTTGGAACACATGAAGAACACCCAACAGAAAATGCATGTACAGATTGTGAATCATTTGAAGTAAGATAATATAAAAACTTATTTGAAATTAAAAAAAAGATGTTCTAAAAATGACGATTTTAGAACATCTTTTTTGATTTACAGTAATATTGATACTTTGATTATTAACCGTCTATGCTGGATGGCATAAAAATTTTATGACATATATAGTAATAATATATTATAATTAAAATTAAAAGACTCTATAATCATTCATTAAAAAACTAAGACGTGTAATAATACATATAATTTCTAATTAGTCTGCTACATTAAAATTTTGTAGAGTAACTAAATATATGTAGTTTATTTATTAGAATATATAATTAAAAAGAAAAATATATAGTTTAGCGAGGGATATTTAAGTTGGAATATGATTGGGAAAGAACGTTTCCGTTTTTAAAAATTGATAAGAATATAGTTGCTAGTTTATTTGAAGGAATATTGGATTTAGAAAATATTATTAATATAATACCTATAAATGAAGGCTGTAGAACAACGAATTATATTATTGAAACAAATGAATACCAAAGAAAATATATTTTAAAAATATTTTTTTCAACAGAACAAGATTATAAAAAAGAAATTAAATTATTAAAAAAATTAAGGGAAGACGGAATAATACCTGTTCCTAGAATGTATAAGGTTAGTAATGATAGAATTATTGAAAATAGGGAGTATGCAATTTATGAGTACATGGAAGGGAAAACTATAGGACAGGCTATAACTGAAGGATATGAACTGAAAGAAGAATTTGTTAGAGATGTAGCAAAATTTTTATCTAAGATACATAGTTATAAATTTAATAGAATAGGTTTCTTAGATAAGGATTTAAATTTAAAAGGAGAATTACCTCCACTTATTTTATGGTATGAAAAATTTATGGGAATTAATGCTCAAAAACGTTTAGGAAAAGATACTATAGGTAAAATTAATCAAATAGTTAAAGCGAATGAAAAAACATTATTTGAATTAGATAATGATGTTAGATTGGTTCATGGAGATTTTCAAGGGACTAACATATTGATAAAAGATAATAAATTATCTGGGATTTTAGATTGGGAATTTGCTATGGCTGGACATCCATTAGCTGATATAGGGCAATTTTTTAGATATGAAAAATATTTCAATGAAAATTTAATACAAGCTTTTGAAGAGGAATATAATAAAAATTCAGATTATAAACTTATAGATGATTGGTATAAAATAAGTAAACTGCGTGATTTGACAAATTTAATTCAATTAATCAATGCAAATGGTGATATGCCTAATAAATATGCTAATATAAAAGTGTTAGTAGTTAATATTTTGAAACAATTTTGAGTGGATATTAAACAAAATTAAAATCTATTTGAAAAAAATATTGACAAAATTAAATTTAGATAATATACTATGAAATAAGAACGATGGTGTTTGAGAAATATACTAAAAAGTATATTTCCCAAGCACCTTTTTGCTTTTCAAATTATAATATTATAATTAAGATTTTATAAAGTTATTTTTAAAACGTAATGTAGCGCAGTTACTTTTAAATTAAATTTATCTCAAAAAATTTGAAAAAAATATAAGTGAATAAGCTATGAATTTATTTTGGTAATCACTAATTTTAAGGGGGATTTTTTATGGAAATTAATTTAGGCGATAGTGCTTTTTTAATGATTTGTTCAGCTCTTGTATTTGTAATGACGCCAGGACTTGCATTCTTTTATGCTGGAATGGTTAGAAGAAAAAATGTTTTAAATACATTGATGTCTTCATTCTTTATTTGTGGATTAGCATCAGTAATGTGGGTGCTAGTAGGCTATTCATTATCTTTTGGAAATGACGTTTTTGGAATTATAGGCGGATTAAACTTTTTTGGATTTAATGGTGTAGGAGCAGAACCTTCAGCATATGCACCTACTATACCTCATATGCTTTTTGCAGCATTTCAAATGATGTTTGCAATAATTACACCAGCACTTATAACTGGATCACTAATAGGTAGAATGAAATTCTCTGCATTATTCATATTTGTAGGATTGTGGTCACTTTTAGTATACTATCCAATGGCTCATATGGTATGGGGTGCTGGCGGATTAATAAGTTCTTTAGGTGCTGTCGATTTTGCAGGTGGAAATGTAGTTCATATAAGTTCAGGAGTATCAGGACTTGTAGCTTGTATTATGCTAGGTAAGAGACGTGGATATGGCATGATGTCATATAGACCACACAATATTCCTTTTGTAGTTCTTGGCGCAGCATTACTTTGGTTCGGATGGTTTGGATTTAATGCAGGTAGTGCATTAGGAGCTGGCCCTCTTGCAGTACATGCTTTCATGACAACAAATACTGCAGCAGCATCAGCAATGCTTTCATGGATGTTAATTGAAAAGATAAAGCATGGCAAGCCAACAGTACTTGGAGCTGCAACAGGAGCAGTTGTAGGATTAGTTGCAATTACACCAGGAGCAGGTTTTGTTCCACTTTGGACTTCAATTATAATAGGTGCGGCAGTATCTCCAATTTGCTTCTTCTTTATGGGTACAGTAAAAGCTAAATTTGGATATGACGATGCTCTTGATGCTTTTGGATGTCATGGAATTGGCGGAGTTTGGGGTGGTATTGCAACTGGACTATTTGGACAAACAGCAATAAACTCTGTAGCAAAATGGAATGGACTTTTCTTTGGAGATGTTAATCTTCTTCTTGCACAATTAGCAGGTATTGCAATAACAATAGTATTTGCAGCTTGTATGACATTCATAATCATAAAGGTTATGAAGTTATTCATGGATATTAGAGTTGATAAATCAGAAGAGGCTGATGGTCTTGATGTAGCTGAACATGGTGAAACAGCATATCCTGCATTTAACGGTCTAGATTAGTATATAGTAATAGATTTATACTAAGAATTTTGGTACAATTATAGTGCAATAAACTAGAGCATAAATATTTATTGAATAGATATTATTTTATAGAATATATGTTTTAATTGATGATCGATTTAAAAAGATAACGTATGGTATAAGCTTTAGATAGAGTATTGATTGTCAGCAAACATATAAGTATCGTACCACTGTTTATTGCAGATATATGATTAAGGGGGAATATAGTATGAAAAGAGTAGAAGCAATTATAAGACCTTCAAAGCTTGAAGATATTAAAGATGCATTAAAAAGTAGTAATATAAATGGAGTAACAATTAGTCAAGTTATGGGATGTGGACAACAACGTGGATGGAAAGAATACCACAGAGGTACTGAAATAACAACTAATGTATTACCTAAAATAGAAGTTAAAATAGTAGTTGAAGATGATAAAGTTGAAGAGGTTATTGAATTAATTACATCAATTGCTCGAACTGGTGAAGTTGGAGACGGAAAGATATTTATCGTTGATATTGAAGATTGTATAAGAATTAGAACTGGTGAAAGAGGAAATTCTGCATTATAAGATAAGATTGGCGAGAATATCTAAATGTGTATTAGTATAAAAGAAGATTATATTTAAATTCATAGAGATATTTATATGTAGAGTATATAAGGCAGTAGATAAAATCGTGTTAGGCGAAAATATCTACTGCTTTTTTTGGGTCTTTGTTTAGAAATTCAAATATTTGATATACTAATATTAACGAGAAAATCAAATGCAAGGTATAGATAAGGGATATTTAAATTTTTATTATTAATTACAAATGATTTTATAGGAGAATATTATGAAAGATAAAGAACTTTTTTTAGACATAGAACAGCATTTACTTAATGATGATAAACCTTCTGTTTATTTAAGAGAAAGTTTAAAAGCGCACAATATTGATAAGTATCCATTTTCAATGATTAAGGAATTAGAAGAGGTCGATCAAAATCCTAAGTTTCATCCAGAAGGAAATGTATTTATTCATACCATGATGGTTATTGATGAAGGAGCAAAGGTTAGAGAAAGGAGTTTAAATAAAAGAGAATTTATGTGGGCACTTTTATTACATGATATAGGTAAAAAACCAACGACTAAGATTAGAAAAGGAAAATTAACTTCATATAATCATGATATTGCAGGTGCAGATATGACTAGGGCATTTTTAACTTATTTTGGCGAAGAGGAAAGTTTTATAAATGAAGTAACAGCACTTGTAAGATGGCATATGCAAAGTTTATTTGTAACTAAAAACTTAAAGTATCAAAATGTAGATGCTATGTTAGAGGAAGTGGCCATCAATGATATAGTTTTAGTTTCACTTTCTGATAGATTAGGCAGAGGAAAATTAAAGGTTGATGAAATTAAAGAAACAAAAGCTCAGATAAATATATTTAAAGAAAAGATAAGTGCTGCTTATAAAGGCAGAAAAATATAAATATTTGAATTTTGTAAAGTCTTGATATACATAGTTTTTTTAATATTTATATATGTTGAAAAAAGTAATCTTCATTGAATTTGGCTATGGTGAGTTAATTTTGATGAAGTATTGATATATTTAGGAGTTTATTTCTTAAAAGCTAGCAAATTAAAATCAAATATTAAGGGTAATTCATCGCCTTTTTTCTAATGGAAAAAGAGACTATCTAAAATCATTTTTAATGATTTTAAAGATAGTCTCTTTCTTTATGTTGAGCTAAGTCTTATGCTAAGATACCTAATCCGTATCCAACAATTCCTAAAATGAATATTCCAAATATAATCCAAACTGCATTAACTTTATTCTTAAGTAGTTTCATACATGCAAAAGTTAATAATAATGGAAGTAATCCTGGTAATAATGAATTTAGGATAGTTTGAACAGTTGTTATTTCTACTGTGCCATCTGCCTTAGTAATGGTTGAAACAACCAGTGGAACATTTATACTAGTCCATCTATTAACAAGAGCACCCATTATAAATAATCCAAGGATTGAAGCACCTTCTGTTAATTTTTGAAGTCTACCACCAGCCATATCTGCAACGATAGTAGTACCCTTGCTATAACCATAGGTAACACCCCACCATCTTATTCCAAGACGAATTGCGTTAAATATTAAGAAGAATAATATAGGTCCAAGTATACTGCCTGTTAAAGCTATTGAAGCACCTAAAGCAGCAGCAACTGGTCTTAATGTACCCCAGAATATTGGATCACCAACACCTGCAAGAGGTCCCATTAAACCTATTTTAATACCATTGATAGCACCATCATCAATAGCAGCACCATTAGCTTTTTGTTCTTCCATAGCTGCTGTAACTCCTAAAATTGGAGCAGTAACGAATGGTTGTGTGTTAAAGAATTCAAGATGTCTTTTAATAGCTTCTTTTCTTTCGTCACCAGTATATAATCTTTTAATTATTGGAACCATTGCAAAACAATATCCTAAAGCTTGCATTCTTTCATAATTCCAAGAACCTTGGTGAAAGTTTGAACGGATAAACATACTATTTAAATCACTTTTGGTAAGCTTTTTTAAATCTTTACTCATATTATAGTACCTCCTCTTCCAAGTTTATAGTTCATCGTCTGCATCATTATTTGATACAGATTGAGCAGCAACAGTAGTTTGATTGAATTTAGGACTTAATTGGATGTAGATTATAGCAGCTACAGTTCCAATAACACCTAAAGCAACTAAGTTTAAGTTTGCAATAGCAGCAACAACGAATCCTAAGAAGAAGAAAGGCATTAAGTGCTTTGCTTCCATCATGTTGATAACCATTGCGTATCCAACTACAACTACAACACCACCACCAACTCTAAGTCCTCCTGTTACAACATCTGGAATAGATGCTAACATGTTTTGAACAACAGAAGTACCAACGAACATAGCAACAATTACGGCAGGAATAGAAACACGTAGAGCTTGAATTAATAATGCACCAATATGGCAAAAATCAATTATTTTAAGATTTCCAGTTTCAACAGCTCTATCTGCTTGATGTTGGAAGAAAACAGTAATTGTTCTAGCAAGTATAGTTAATACTTGACCAGCAGCAGCTATAGGAATTGCTAAGGCAATACCTGCACTTACATCTTGCTTTCCAGCAATTACGACAATTGTAGAAATGATACTAGCTAAAGCGGCATCTGGAGCCATTGCAGCACCGATGTTCATCCAGCCTAATGCCATCATTTCAAGTGTACCACCAATTATAATTCCAGTTTTTAAGTCCCCTAAAACAAGTCCGATTAATGTACATGCGATTAATGGTCTATGAGTTTGAAATTCGTCAAGAACACTACCCATACCAGCAATACATGCGATTATGAAAATAAGAATAAGTTGTAATGCATTAATTTCCATAATAATACCTCCTTGATCAACAATTATTTATATTTAAAGAAAATTAAATATACAAAATTAAATGTAAATGTTTAATTTTTAGGTTAAAAATGTAGTTAAACTACATTTTTGTTTTTGATAGAATCAATTAAGAAAAATTACAATTTTTCAATTAAAGGCATAATGTAAGATTTTGAATCAGAAGCAACTTTTCTTATTTCTAATTCTACATTCTTATCATTTAATGCTCTAAATGCCTTAATATCTTCTTGATTTACTGAAACAGTACCAGTTACTTGAGTTTTACCTTCTTTGAAAGACATTCCACCGATATTAACAGTTTTAATATCAATTCCAGCTTCAATTAATCTAAGAACATCTGTAGGATTAGTGAAAAGAAGCAATACGATATCATTTTCATATTTAGGGTTATTAATAACTCTAACTGCTTTATCTATACTAACTACATGTGATTGAACCCCTGGAGGTGCAACTTGTGTTAATAAAGTTTTTCTTATTTCATCATTTGCTACATCATCATTACATACGATGATTCTTTGACATTTTGTCTCCTTTGACCATATTGTAACTACTTGCCCGTGTATTAATCTGTCATCAATTCTTGCTAATGATATTTTCATTATAAATCATCCTCCTCTAAATCTTTATCTACTTTTTTTACTAATTGTCTTATAGAATCTTTACCTGCGGTTTGTGCAATTGTTAATAATTCAGAAAGATTTGAAAAATCCCTGCTACCAAAAACCTCTAATAGCATTGGAAGGTTAACACCTGTTACGATTTCCATATCATCACTTTTCAATGCAAGCATACTGGCAGCATTGAATGGACTTCCTGCAAAAAGGTCTACCATAAATAGAATTCCATCTGTACAATCTAATTCATCTATAAGTGTGTTGTATTTATCTACTAAGTTTTCGGTACCTTCACCAGGTTTAAATGTAACAGCTGCTACATTTGTTTGAGAACCAAAAATCATTTCTGATGATTTTAGCAGTTCTTCGGAAAAACTTCCGTGAGTAGCTATAATTATTCCTATCATTACTTATCACCCTTTCATTATTTTAATTGAGATTTTTCTTGGGTACTAATATATATAGCAATTAGTGTGCCAAAATAGTGTATTAAAAATATAAAGTATCACTAGGATACAGTTATAGTATATCCAGTAGAAATAAATTTATAGATTTAATACACTACAAAACTTAATTAATACACTTTATATAAAATTTGATATACTTATTCGACAATATAGTGATAATTTGATACTAATTTAAATTAAATGCAAGTTTAATATTGATTAAGTATATCAACCATATAATAAAGTTCATCTTTAGTTAATGATATCGAAAGTGATTTCTTAAACACTAAGCTAGCTTCATTTAAGGCAGATAAACTATTTTTATTTAGAGTATCAGGAGATTCCCTATATTCTAAACCATCATTTAAAATCATTCTTTCTAAGGCACAAGCAACATGCAGCATAATCCTTAGTTTAACTGGATTTTCATAATTTATACATAATGATTTCTCAATTGAAGTAACAAAGTCTTCTAATAAGGCATATATTTTATCAGGATTTAAAAAAGTTAATATCTCTCTAAGGCTTTGTTTACAAAGGTTTTTAAGCACAATTTGATTCTCAGATTTATTATTAGAATTAACAATAGGTTTACCTTGAATAATACTTTTTAATGTTTTTTCACCAGAGCCATCAATTAAATTTTCTAAAGATATAAAAGGAATTCCCATGTCGGGATTTGCTATACCAATAATAGCTATAATCTTATGGTTCTTTGATATATTATTTATAGATTTACTTAAATTATTCAAACCAGCAGGAATTATATTAATATTATTTGTAGTTATGTTATCTACAATATCTTGAACTAATTCCTTTAACTTAATAGCAGCACCTTTGCCAGTAGAGCAGACTGTAACAATTACACCATCTACATCCTTAGCTTCTTCTGCAATAACTTTGTTAGTGTATCCTCTAAAGTCAGTTAGTAAATAAGAATAAACAGAGATTAAATCAGTATCAAAAAGAGAACATTTTCTAACAGCTTCTAATACTAATGGAGTTGATACCATATCAACACTTTTAGTAATAATATTAGTTCTTTCAGTTATAACATCCCCAAATGTGTTTAATGACCCCATGTCTACTAAAAGTAATACCCCTTTACCTTCATCAACAGCTTTAACTTTTTCAATAACGCTTTCTAATATGTCAGAAGGAGTCATTTCAAGAGGCATATCAACAGCTAAAATGTTATCAGCATCAAAAAGCTTTCTAGCAACAGCTACCATGCTTGTTGCTGTGCTTGAACCATGAGCTGCGACTACAATTCCTACTCTTTCTTGGCGTGAGGACTCTTGAATTGAAGTTAAAAGTAGTGCAAGATATTCAATTTCTATAGGGGGTATACTTAAGTTATAACGTTTTTCTATTAAAGCATGAATTTCGGTTGCAACTTCATATTCTTTACTGTTAATAGGAACAGGCAAATCAATATGTGATGAAAAAGATACTGTTTTTTTCTTTATACGATTAAACAATGCACTAAAATGAAGACTTGTAGCATATATAAATCGTTCATTTAGCTTTTTATTTAATTTGCTTTCTGCTAAAACTTTTATTTTTTCAGCAAAATCAACAATATCCTTGTCAACAATCTTTAATAAACCTTCTCTGCGATGTGTATCATTTTTGAACTTAGCATAAAATTGCTTCAAATGGATATTAATATCTGTCGTTATAAAGTTTTTAATATCATCATCGTCCATGCCTTCTTCCTGTAGTGCAGAGGTTTTATCTTCGATAATGTTATAAATGTTAAATGGAGGTTCATAAGCATCAGTTTCAAAAAAAGTTTTATTACCATCAGGTTGAATTGTAATTGTATTAGGAATTATATTCCATGCTGTGGCATTATCCTTTGATTTATTGCTAAAGGCTAAGAGCCCATTCTTTATATTTGGTGGAAGCAAATTTAAATCTATATCGATGGGTTCATCTGTATTGATACAGTTTAAAAAGCCTTTTGCACAAGCTAATTGAATGTTAGATTTTAATTGTCCAACATTTCCATAGGAAGTACTTCCGATTAAAGCTTTAATGGCTTCAGCTGAAATTTTTATTGTTTTATTAACTCTTTGAGCTTCCTTTGAAATTAGGTAATGTACTAATTCAACCTGATCATCGATAGGTCTTTCATCAAAATTAGGAATAGCAATAGTTATAGGAATTCTTCTTATAAAAGTATTAAGCAATGTTGAATTTGGATCTTCTGTAGTCGCACCTATTAATAATACATTGGCCTTACGCCTTCTATCGGTTTCACCAAGTTTATTATAAGTACCTGTATCCATAAAATAAAAAACCATTTCCTGTCCTTCTGGTGGTAATCTGTGTATTTCATCTAGAAATAGAATACCTCCATCAGCCTTTGAAACAATACCATCCTTTTCCTTTTCGGCACCTGTAAAAGCTCCTTTTATATGTCCAAAAATATAAGATAAAAGAAGTTGTGGATTGTTGGCATAGTCAGCACAATTAAAAACAACAAACGGCGCATCTTCAGGCAGATTCTTTATATATTTAGAATATTCATACATAATATTAGCAAATAAACTTTTACCAACGCCTGTACCACCAAGTATTAATGTATGTAGCCCATGAGGTGGATATAATAAAGCTGCTTTGGCTTGCTCAATTTGATTTTTTAAACTTGTATTAGCACCAATTAAATAGTTGAATGGTGAGTGATCTTCAATTGTTCCTTTTGGAGTTTCGATTAAAGAATTGATGTCAGATACTTCTTCTAAATCATCAGGTAATTTTATTGATAAGATATCTTCAAAACATTTTTTATCAAAATATAATACAGGTCTATTTTTGATTTTAATTAATTTATTCTCTCTGCAAAGTGTATTAAGTTCTTTTGAAACATTATTTCTTAATATATCTAATGTATATCCAATTTCTTGAGCACTGAAGCCCTTATGTTCTAATAACTTATTCTTATCAAAGCTTTTAGAATTTTGTAAAATATAATTATAAATTTTATCGATACGCTTCATAGTAAACACTCCTTATCTCATTACTTATTGTAATGTTTTAAAAGAAAATAATCAATAGTGTATTGATACACTATTTTTAATTGGAGAAAATATATAGAATTAAATAATCTATTAAACAAATTAATATTTGATAACTATAATATAGTGTTAAGAAAATTATCAGGAGGATAGTATGTTTAAGATTTTTTCGTTTCAATTTAGAGATGCATTTAATTTAAACAATATAGAAAAAATGAATGGAGTTATGCACTCTTTTTTAGATAATATCAATATAAGTGAGTTTACAGAAGAATATAGAGAGGATTTTTCTGAGCAGAGACATGAAGAACGTGAGAAAAGTAATAGAAATGATTTTATTGAACTTAAGCAAGATGAGGATATGTATTTATTAATTATAGATCTTAAAGGTATTGATATTAGAGAGGTTAGTATAAGGTATAACCTAGGGGTAATAGAAATAAATTTAAATAGATCAGAAATAGAAAAAAGTTTCTTTGGAATTGTATCAAGAAATATGCTTGTCAAGAAAGCATATAATAAGAGATTTGAAAACATTGAAGAGATAGATACAAGCCAGATACTTAAAAATATTGATAATGGAATTCTTAGTATCAGAATGCAAAAGAAATATCCATTAAAAATTTTATCTAGCATAGTAGATGTGGATTCTTATGAAGATAATGTAGATAATTAAGTAGTATATGTTGATAATTGTAAGAGGTAGTGTGGATAATTTTTAAAAATAATTAATAGTATTTATTGAAGATGAATTTATACAGATAATAATTAATAAATATATATTCTAAAAATTTAATTCATCTAAATATAAATTAGCAACTATATTTAATATAACCAAATCGATTTTACTAAGAATGAATTGTCATAATTATAATTTATATAAAAAAGTATAAAATAAAAAGGGAGGATCTCTAGGTATATACCTAAAATAAATCTTCCCTTATGTAAGAGGCTTTAGCTCAGTTAACAGTCAACAGTTAACAATTGTTATGATGAATCTCAAAGAGAAAGTTCATGTTTCAAAATTTAAAATCTCGCAGAGAAAGTTCCAAGAACAAAATGCACAGTACAATACGCACAGGGAAAGTTCGAAGAACGAAATGTAAAAGCTCAAAGAGAAAGTTCATGTTTCTAAATATAAAATTCACTGTGTGAAAGTTCGAAAAACAAAATATAAAATTTTGATTTTCACTTTTGGACATTCACTTTTTCGATTGTCACTTTTCAATTTTTACTTTTTAGATATTAACGTTTGGAACATCACTTTTCCTTTAAGGATTTCTTCAAATTTTATTATCTCTTACGCTTATTAGCGACTTCAACATTAACGCGCTTCTTATTTATCTTTCCGCCTGGACATTTATCCATTATTTTAGCAGATATAGTTTCATCTACTGTTACAAATGAGAAGTTTTCCATAAGGTCTATTTGACCAATAGCTGAAGCATTAACACGTGTCATATCTTTGATATAATTAATTAATATTTTTGGAGTTAAACCATCTCTTTTGCCGACAGAGAAGAATAAACGAACATCTTCTTTTTTAGGTGCATCTAAATTGTTTGAGCTATAATCAAATACACTTTCATTTTCAAATTTCATTCTCATTAAAGCAGCAATAATTGACATTGGATCATGAGATTCAGATAATTGGATTGCACTTGGAATAAACTTAGTAAGCTCTCCGGCTGTAATAGTTTCTTCAACTTGTGATATCATGTCCTTAAACTTCTTATTATTGATTTCTTCGGCAGTTGGAACTGGTCTCTGTGTAATAACACTTTTAGTAACATTTTGGATTTGTTTAAGCATTCCAAAATCCTTTGGAGTTACTAATGAATAAGCTGTACCACTTTTATTAGCTCTACCTGTTCTACCAATTCTATGAACATAAGATTCAACGTCTTGAGGTAAATCATAGTTAAATACATGAGTTACACCTTCAACATCTATTCCTCTAGCTGCAACATCTGTAGCTATTAGTAAACTTAAAGTTCCTTCTTTAAACTTGTTTAAAGTAGTTAATCTATGAGTTTGAGTCATGTCTCCATGCATTCCTTCAACCATGTATCCTTTTGATTGCAACTCTTGAACAAGTTCATCAACGCCTCTTTTAGTTCTACAGAAGATTATAGCTGAACTTGGGCTATCCAAATCTAGCAATCTGCAAAGAGCTTCTAATCTATGTTTATTGTTAATCATAAAATAGTTTTGTTCAATTTTAGATACGGTTAAAGAACTCTTTTTAACACTAACAAGTTCAGCATCTGGTTTCATGTATTTCTTAGCAAGCTTTGCTATTGGAGCAGGCATTGTTGCTGAAAATAATAAAGTTTGTCTCTCAGCTGGAGTATGGCTAAGGATTTCTTCGATATCATCAATAAATCCCATATTAAGCATTTCGTCAGCTTCATCTAATACTAAAAATTCTACCTTATCTAAATGAAGGCATTTTCTTTTTATAAGATCTAACATTCTTCCTGGTGTTCCAACAACGATGTCGACATTACCTTTTCTTAAAGCTCTCATTTGCCTGTCAATTGAATCTCCACCATAAACAGAAAGTGTTTCAAGCTTTTCGTATTTAGAAAGTCTTTGAATTTCGTCATTAACTTGAACTGCAAGTTCTCTAGTTGGAGCTAGGATAAGTGCTTTTATTCCTGGTTCGTCGCTCATTTTAGTGATAATTGGTAAAGTGTAAGCCGCAGTTTTTCCAGTACCAGTTTGTGCTTGACCTATTAAATCAGCACCACTAAGGGCTACAGGAATACTTTGTTCTTGTATTTGAGATGGTTCAGTGAAACCAAGGTCCGATATTGCTTTTACAATACTCTCCTTAAGACCTAATGTAGCAAATTGATTATCATTCATTAAATATCCTCGTTTCTATATTTTAAAATTGTTCTGTTTTTACTTTAATAACTAATATTAAAGTTGTATTCATAAGTCAAATGAATTCATTATAACACGAAAAAATAGTAAATGTCAAAGTAATTTTTAGGAAGTATAGATTATGGGTATATAACTACATTTAATTATCTTTTTTATTTTTAACTCTTCATTAAAAAGTTATTCATAAAGCTGCTACATATTTAAATTATTTTATTATATATGCCACAAAAAATAATCTACATTAAAACTATTTATTGTTACTTAATTTTGTTGAAGAATTAAGATTTCAACATATATATCATAAAAAGAAGCTACCACAAATTTTTGAGGCAGCTTAAGCGTTATATATTATGCAAATTTTAGCACTAACTAAAATTAAATTACTAGAATTTATCACTAATCTAGAATATTTTTATAATATGCATAGAGATATAATTTTAAATGCTACAGTAAATCAAGTTAATAGCACTCATATATATTCTAAAAAACTAATCCAGTTAAATATGATAGGAAACTATATTTAGCATAAACAAATCAATTTTAATAATTTTTATATTTACTACTTATAATAGAATGAACAGTTTCAGGCAAGCTTTCCAATTCTTCTTTGGTTAATTTGTTAGTATCTATTTGTGGGTGTATTACTAGCTCTATATCTGCACCTTTGATTATGTTTTTGTTTGATTCCAATAGCTTGTACGTTCCATTTATAGTTAATGGAACTATTAAGCATTTTGACTTTGTAGCAAGTTTAAAACTGCCACCTTTAAATTCATTAACAGGTTTTCCTTTACTTCTAGTTCCTTCAGGGAAAATTACCATTGAGTAGCCAGATTTTAATAATTTAATACCATCTACTATTGATTCAGCAGATTTTCTTAAATTATCTCTATCCATGAAAATACAATTTATATATTTCATCCAAATGCTAATAAAAGGCCAGTTTTCAAGTTCCTTTTTTGCAATAAATCCTTTTGGTATATCAATACAACTTAATAATAGCGGAATATCAAAATTACTTTGATGATTTGAAACAAATAATGCAGTTTCATCTTTAGGAAGGTTTTCTAAACCTATAATATTAACATTAGCACCAGCTATTTTTATTATAAGCTTTGCCCAGTTAGAACTTATTTTGTGAATATAGTTACGTCTTCCTTCTAAATCACCTTTCTTAGTAAGAAGTGTTATTTTAATTCTAAAGATAGAAGAAAATAGTAAACTTATTCCCATATAGCTATAAAAAATAATAGTTCGTATCATTATATAGTACACATCCTTAAAAATTTAAATTTTACACTAACCAGTATATTATAAAAATTAATCTTTTTAAAGCGGAATTGAACTAGAAATATATTAAATTCATATAAAATTAATTTAAATTTAAGTAAATATATAGGGAAAAATAATATTAAAAAAGGTATAATATATATCATAATGATTAATTCTATGAAATAGTGTAGCAAAATAAAATTACATAGGCAGGGGAAATTTGATGAATTTAAATAATGTAGTTAATATAAAGGAGAAAAATGGAGACAACATAATAGGATTAACCACAAGTGAAGTTAAGCAAAGAGTAAAAGAGGGAAAGGTTAATCATATTCCTAAAACTCCTTCAAGAACGATACCTCAAATAATAAGAGCAAATTTATTTACAAAATTTAATGCTATAAATTTTATACTTGCAGCAATAATTATTTTAGCAGGCTCACCTAAAAACGCTATATTTGTTGGAGTTATAATAGTTAATACTTTAATCGGTGTAGTTCAAGAAACTAAAGCTAAATATACATTAGAAAAATTATCTGTAATAAGTATGGCTCATGCAAAGGTTCTTAGAGATGGGAGTATTCAAGAAATTCCTATTGAAGAAATAGTTTTGGATGATGTACTTTATTTGGAAACAGGGCTTCAAGTATTAGCAGATGGAGATGTATTATATACCAATGGATTAGAAATAGATGAATCTATGCTGACAGGAGAATCAGATTCTATTTGTAAGCGTCCAGAAGAAAAATTATTATCTGGAAGTTTTGTTGTAGCTGGAGATGGCTATGCAGTGGTTACTAAGGTTGGAAAGGAAACTTATTCTTCAACCCTTGCAGAAGAGGCTAGACAATTTAAAATAATAAACTCAGATTTACAAGAAGCAATAAATAAAATTTTTAAAGTGATAATATGGATTGTACCACCATTGTCCGTATTACTTATAATAACTCAATTAAGAATTCCAGGAAACACTTGGCAGGATGCACTTATAGGTGCAGTATCAGGAATTGTTGGAATGATTCCAGAAGGGTTAGTTTTGTTGACGAGTGCTACATTTATAGTTTCAATCATAAAATTATCTAAATATGATACCTTAGTTCAAGAATTAAGTGCAACAGAAGTTTTAGCAAGAGTAGATGTACTTTGCTTAGATAAAACAGGAACTTTGACACAAGGAGATTTAAGATTATCAGAAGTTAAAAATATTGGGTTTAGAGGTTCAGAAGAAATAGATAAAATCTTAGCAGCATTAATTAATAATGTTCCAAGTAATAATCCAACCCAAAAGGCTATATTAGCTAAATATAAAGAATATGATGAAAGTATAAAATGTATAGATAAAATTGCATTTTCATCTAAAAGGAAATGGAGTGGTATTTCCTTTGAAAATCTAGGTACATGGATTTTAGGTGCTCCAGAAATAATATTAAATAAAGAATATCATTTTATAGAGCATTTAGTTAAAGAAGAAGCTAAAAAGGGGAAGAGAGTTTTACTATTAGCCAATCTTCATAATGAATTGAATGATAATTTAGAGGGAAAAATAGAAAGCGTTGCATTAATATTAATTGAAGATATTATAAGAGATGCAGCTCCATATGTATTGAAATACTTTAATACTCAAGGAGTAGATGTAAAAATAATATCAGGAGACAGTCCAGTTACAGTTTCAGAGGTGGCTAGGCGTGCTGGAGTGAAAAATTGGGAAAATTATGTTGATGCAAGAAATTTGCCAGAAGATGATGAAGAATTAAAAGAATTAATAAATAAAACCTCTGTTTTTGGAAGAGTTACTCCACATCAAAAGAAAAGAATTGTTTTAAAGCTTCAAGAGATGGATCATACTGTTGCCATGACAGGCGATGGGGTAAATGATGTACTTGCGCTTAAATCATCAGATTGTGGAATTGCTATGGCAAATGGTTCAGATGCAACTAAAGCTGTTGCACAATTAGTATTAATGAAATCAGATTTTGCCTCACTTCCTAAGGTTGTTGAAGAGGGTAGAAAACAAATTAATAATTTAGAGAGAGTTTCAGAATTATATTTGTCAAAAACTATTTACTCAATAAGCTTAGCATTCATTTGCTCAATAATGTTTTTAGAATATCCTATATTACCAATACAATTATCTTTAATAGGAAGCTGTGCTATTGGAATTCCATCCTTCTTCTTAGCATTATTACCTAGTTCTGGTGGTGTTAAAAAAGGATTCTTACCGAGAATATTAACTGTTAGTGTTCCGAATGGAATATTGCTTACTTTATTTACACTTATGGCATTTTTGACAGCACTTCAATTTGGATTACCGATGGCGTATAGTAGAACACTGGCTGTATTAATGTTTGCAGGAATCAGCATGGTAATCTTATTTAGAGTTGCAAGACCACTAAGTAAGTTCAAAACAGGAATGTGCTTAGCTATGTTTGGGATTATAGTACTTGCATTTTCAACTCCAATTGGAAGAGATATATTTAGTTTAAGTGAAATAAATCTAAAACATTGGATAATATCCTTAGCTGTAATAATATTATCAAGCCCATTAATAACTAGGTTTGTAGATATATTTAGAGTTAAAGTTAATAAGAAATTTAAAGTTAAAACAATATAAAAATAAAATATAGAAGGTTATCTTAAAAATAAACTTAAGATAATCTTCTATAAATTTTTTATAAATGGCATAAATATGGATTATAAATTTGACAATAGACAATAATTATAATAAACTTTATAAGTACGAATTATATTTATTAATGTAATTCATATAATAGAATATGCTCCTATAGTTAAATGGATAGAACAATCCCCTCCTAAGGGATAGATGTGGGTTCGATTCCCGCTGGGAGTACCAATATATAATGAGGAATGGCTTAATCGTAATGGTTAAGCCGTTTTTGTTTATTCAAAAGGTGATGAAAAGATGACCAAAAGTTTATTTCACATAAAATGATGACCATAAGTGACTATAAATTAAACTTATTCACTATCTTTATGACGAGGTTTGTATTTAAATATATTATCAAGTAATTCTGCAGTATTATCTCTCATATCATCCATTACATGAGTATAAGTATCTAAAGTTTCTGATATATTCTTATGGCCAAGCCTTTCAGATACAACCTTAATATTTTCACCATTAAAGATTAATAAAGTTGCGTGTGTATGTCTAAGAGCATGAAATGTTATTTGTTTTAATTGTTTATAATTTTCTAGATCTTTATTTGGATGCAATTTTATTTTATTGCTTAATGAATCTTTATATTTTGAAATCTCTCCAGCAAAATTCATTGATAAGTTTCGAGGATTACACATAGAACCTTCACGGCTTAGCACTACAAAGTCAGTTTTAAGAGATTTTCCTTTAATATTTTCTAAGTAGTCAGTTAATATCTCGGGTAGACTGATTTTTCTGTAACTTGTAGGTGTCTTTAATTTATCTGTAAATACTAATTTTTTAGTATCTCTATCATATATAACTTGATTTTTAACACTTAAATACTTTGTTTCAAAATTAATATCACACCATCTTAAGCCGCATAATTCACCAATTCTTAAACCAGTAAATATTTCGATTAAAATTGAAGTATAAAGATATGAATCTTCTATTTCATTTAGGAAAAAATCAATTTCATCTTGGCTCCAAAACTCAACTTTAGATTTTTCAACTTTGACTCTTTCGATATCTGTAGGAAGGGTATAGATTAACTTATTTTTTTGCGCATATTTTAAACAATTATTTAATGTTTCCATAATCTTTTTAGCACTAGAAGCCTTAGCACCCTCATTAATAAGGCTGTTATAAAAATCTTGAATAATTATATTAGTAATCTTATTTAGTTTATAATGACCTAATTTAGTGATTATATGAGTATCTATTCTTGATTTATAATTAGTTATTGTATTAGTGCTGATTGTATTTATTTTATATTCATTAAACCATTTATTTATAAAATCTTTAAAAATTATATTACTTTCTGTAGAAGCAATGTAACCTCTGTTCTTTTGTGCCAAGGTTTCTGTAGCAAACTTTTCAGCATCTTTTTTAGTTTTAAAGCCTTGCTTTATAACCCTATTTCTTTTACCATTCTCATATCCTAAAGGGATATCTACTTTCCAGTTATATTTGGATAATTGTTTGTAACTAGCCATGAAGTCACCTTCTTAAAATATTATTTTTTATTCTTAATACTATTAGAATCTAATTTTTTTAGTTCTTGCTTTTCCAGCTGGGTTACGCTTTTATCTGGAGTAGTTAAATCCTCTGGCATTGTCCCGCCTAAATCTTTTATAGTTTGTCTAACTTTTGATCCAACGTCATAGTGGGTTTTGTTTGCTTCCTCTTTACCTTTTACATTATCTCGCTTAAGTTTTTCTTCTGTTTGTGTTGCTCTAAACAGATTCGCTGCCAATTCTGTGCTACTCATATAATCTAATATCTTTTGACTTTTTTTAAACCTTTTTTAGAGTGAATACCTTGGGCTGTTAATCCACCATATAAGCCCATATATCCATGATTTTGAAAAATTGCATATTCCATATTTGTTTCAACACCAGCATCTTTAGCAGCGTCAACTAATTGTTTGTTATGTTCTTTTAAATTATTTCTAATTGCTATTCTTTTTTTATCTTCTGATAACTGTTCAAAGTCTTCTATGAGTTCTTGTTTTCTTGTTTGTATTGCAAAATAAGTTTGTCCTAAAGCAACAACCTTTTTCCTTGAATCTGCATTTTGTACTATAAGATAACATGCATATCTTGAAAGTATAATATCATCTATTTCTCTCTCAGAACCGGAGCCTAATTGAACCATTTTCCCGACGTCAGCAAAATGGTCTAAGATATTGAAACCACTATTTTCACAAGCTACTTTAGCTTTATCAATTACATTAAAAAAATTGTCCCACTTGTTATAATTTAAAACTTCTTGTAATTCTCTTGCATACCAAAATTCTTGGTTATATTCATTAATATGTTTTATATTTTCAAATATCTTTTCATTATATTCTTCTATTTCATTCATAATATTCACCTTTCTACAATTAAATTTAAACTAGGTTATTACCTAGATATAATCTATGAAATTTATATTAAGACCGCTCACACAATGCAAGCGAGTTATATTACTTTAGTTATCAGGGTCAATATTATTGACTCCACTTTGTAGTTACTAGGTTTATTTACAAAGTAACTACATTAAAATATGCAAAGCCTACATAATCTGATTTGCTATATAGAGTATATTATTCTGGAATCTATATAGTATTGTTTTCTGCATACGTCATAGCTTTAATATCATTAGAAAAATATTCATTATAAGTTTCAATTTGAGAATTAAGTGATTCTATATTTAAACTTAAGTCTTCAGGGTTTTCAGATAAACTGCTAAGGCTAGTATTAACAGTAGATAATATATATTTTCCAACATCATTTACAATTAAAGCAGCCAATTGTTCTATATTCTCTAAGTTAAGTTTATTAATTAGAGTTTCAATAGAATTAGTATAATATTTAGAAACAAGTATTGATAATATAAAATTATATAGTAAAGAATTTTGTATTAATTTATTTGAAGCCAAAACGGAGTTTATTCTATTTTTAGGAATAGTTTTTATTTTATTTGTTTTCAGTATCTCATTACAAGTCTCTAAACAAATAAGGTAATTACTATGGATTAAATTTTTATTTTGGTTATAAAAATTAGTAAATAAATTAGGGTTATCTTTATAAAGAATACTTATCATTTTGGAGAGGTAACTTTCAGAAATATCTTCATTATCTCTTAGTGCTTCACCAATTACTTCAGGGTCTATGTCTACTAGTTCACATATTAATTCTAAAGTATTATCTGCATCAGCACCAAAATCAATTTCTAAAGCTCTTATAAGTTTATTTGTCAATGTTTCTTGCACTTCTATTAAATGAGATAGTGGAATTTCTAAAGCCGTAGCGATATCACTTAAGACAACAATGCTAGGATTAGATTTTGGATTTTTCTCCAAATAAGATATATATTGTCCTGTCTTATTTATTCTGCGACCCAATTCTCTTTGACTTATATTGGCATTTTCACGAGCTTTTTTTATGTTTTCACTTATCATAATCATTCCTCCTAATGTAATTATCTAATAACAAGTGTTATTTGTCAAATTGGTTCTGAAAATATACTGTTGACAAATGACATTTTACAAATGACATTTTACAAAGTATGATTTAAATATCAAATGGTATTTGTCACTTGCTAAGGAGGTGCAAAATGAAATATATAATCAAAGGATTACGAGTAGGACTAGGGTACAAATCAGGAGAATTTGCAAAAAAAGTTGGAATTTCTAGAGAATATTTGCGACTAATTGAAAATGGTAAGGCCAAGAATCCAAGTGTAGAAGTGATGAAGAGGATTGCTAAAGAATTAAATGCATCAGTACAAGAATTATTTTTTTCAAATGATGATGAAGAATAAAAAATATTTTTTAATCAAATCTATTTTTATAAAAATCAAGTTATGCTATGAATAAATCTCAGAAAATAAAATTTAAAAATCGAGACAATCTATAAAAGTAATTCAAAAATAAAAATATTTTAAATAAATTTTTAGAAAAATATATTTTTCAAGATATACTTTGAAAAAAGCAAAAAGATAATCAAATCATATCTATAAAATTCAGATATGTATAATATGCAAATCTAAAATGACAACCTAGTATTTACATAATATAAGGTGCAACGCCTATAAAATCAATAGGAGGTATATCAATGAGTAGAACAGCATTAGTGTATAAAGTTGGAGAAGTTGCTGAAATGATAAACAAACCAGCAACAACAGTAAGAAATGAAATAAGAACTGGAAAGATTAAAGCAACTAAGAGTGGGACTGAATATTTAATTGAAAAATCAGAAGTTGATAGATACTTAGGAATTGAAACTAATGATGAAAGTCTTAAGAAAGATTTAGAGATAGCAGAGTTAAAAGGAAAAATAAAATCATATGAAATGCAATTGCAAGCATTTAAAAGTGTAGCAAGTAGTTTAAATAATATTATTGGAATGTAATTAAATAAAGGGGTGGTTAGAATGAATCTAAGTATTTTAGATGAGTATGTAAGGTTGTGTAAGAAATTTAAGAAGCCCATCACTTTTGAAGGGATAAAACTTTTTAGAGAAGCCTTATGTAGTTAGGGGGTTAGATGGCAAATAACGTAGGATATATTGTAACACCAATGGGATTGACAGAAAGGCAAATGCTTATATATCAGAAATTATATGAAAGATGTAATTTTGCAGATATGACAGTTAAATATACTATAGAGCAATTATCATGTGATATTAAAATAACAGATATTCCCATTAAGACGATATATAAAAACATTCAAATCATGATTAAAAAGGGATATTTAGAAGTAATTCAAAAGGCAAGTAAGGGTAATGCGCCTATATATAGAATAATTTCTTATAATAAATTACTTGAAAAAATGGGAGAACCAAAAGTCAGCCCTATCAAAGAAAAAGAAAAAGAGTATATAAATATATATAGTCATTGGAACAGGAAAAAAATAATAGTCCATAAGTCTTTAAGTAAGGATATGGAAAAATCAATAGAAAAGTCTTTAAAGAAGTATTCAGAAGAGGAGATTGTACAGGCTATAGATACTTACAGTGAAATATTAGAAAGTAGTTATTATTTTAACTATAAATGGAACTTAACTGATTTTCTTAATAGAAAGAATGGAATAGATACATTTACAGAAGAGGGAAGTAACAAGGCTAATTACGAATCATGGAAAAGGGAGGAGAAACATAATGCAAATACCAACAGATTTACCAAAAGAGATCGGGGCGTGTTTAACAAGGATAGCGAGAACATTAGAATCGAATTGCCCGAACGAGAATTCAAACATTATACAAATGAAGAACTTGCAGCCCTTGGAATCGACTAAATGTATCTTATGCAATGATACAGGATGGATATTCAATAAAGAGAAAAACTTATATTCTCAATGTGATTGCAGTAAGGCTCAAATTACAATAGAGCAATTAGCAGCAACAGGACTTGGACCAAATGCCATAAAAAAATCATTCAAGGACTTTGAACCTTGGAATCCTAAAATCAAAGATATGAAAGATACTACAACAAATTATTACTTATCATTTGACCAAATTAAAAATCAAACTAATAATTCATTAGCATTGTTGGGGGATAGTGGAGTTGGGAAGACACATTTGTTGATCTCATTAATAAATAATTTTGTAACTAAAAAAAATATAAAAGTTGTTTATATGAGCTATATAGATGCAATCACAGAACTAAAACAAAATGTTTTAAATGGCGAAGTGTATCAAAATAAGATTAGGAAATATAAAGGTGCTGAAATATTGGTTGTAGATGATTTGTTCAAAAATGGGTATACAGAAAGTGACTTAAGAATTATGAGTGAGATTATAAACTACAGATATATAAACAAACTACCTATGATGTTTAGTAGTGAATATCTATTAACAGACTTAATTAGCATTGACAAAGCAATTGGCGGACGAGTTAAAGAAACAAGTCAAAATTATCTATATGAAATAACAGGAGTAGAAAATAACTATAGAATGAAAAAATAAAGGTAATAAGTACTCGAATACCTATTACCTAAAGAGTTACTAAGAACTTTAACAAAAACTCAATTTAAGAGTATCTTAGTAATTCAAAAAAGTCAATAACTATACATTAATAAAAAATATTATTTAACACAATAAGAGTGGTATTTTATGGAAATTATATTTGTAAAAAGCTAAAGAGAATTTGAGGAGGTATCTTTATGAAACTAGAAGAAACTAAGAAATTAATAAACAATGTTATAGAAAATGAATTTAATCATATTCAAGAGACTCAAGAACGTGAAGAATCACTTGGTGATATTGAAATAAATGCTCATTATCAAAATTCGAGTGATTTATTGGACGAGTTACTTAAAGTTGCACCAGAGCATAGTGAATTGACAGAGAAGTTAGATGCAGAGCTCTCAAGTTATTGGTCGTTGCTTTGTAGATATTATTTTAGAAAGGGCGTTATAGCAAGTTCAACAAATCTTAAATTCTTGAACGATACTTCAATTATGCACATTGTTTAGGAGGCTTATTATGAATGGAATAAATATTGAAGAGTTGAAAAAGCGGTTACAACAAGGCACATTCTATTATAATAAGTCCAACTTATTAGTAAAAGGTAAAGCTTACAGTGTTGTAAGTTATAAAGATACAGAATTAATTGTATGGGTTTAAAAGAGAGGGGTAAAGGGAATGAAGAGAACAAAAAGGGTTATTTTAAAGATACGAAGAAGATGTCCGATGAATGAAGCACAAGAGTGTCTATTAGAGATTTCAGAAAGCAAACAGTCTGATACACGTGTATCAGAGGCGTGTTTGCAAGAACGTGAGAAAATTCAAGGGGAAGGGGCATTTATGAGTGAACTAGAGAAACAATTTTATAAATTGTTAGTAAAACTTACAGACAAAGGAGGACCATATGATAAAAGTGCAAATTAGTTATGAGGCAGAGGAAGAGAAGACTAAAATGATTAAAATATTATCATCTGCAGCAACAGTTAAAAAAATAAGTAAACCTCTTAAGAGCGGTAAATATTATAGAGTTTATTTAGATGTTAAATAATTAAAATGATGGAGGAATGCAAAATGAAAAGAGAAACAGAATTATTATTAAAAGGATTTAAGGTAGAGGTTAAAAGGGTATTACAAAACTTTGATGAGACTATAAATGCAACATTAGGAGATATAGTTACAGTTACATCAAATGCAGGAGTAATTACAAGACCAGCAACATTACAAGATACAATAGACCTATACCAAAATGAATGGAGTAATACAGTTGGTTTATTAGATGAAATTGGAATTAACATTGAAGAAGATAATGTAACACCAATTACTATTAAAGTTAATCATAAAGCAATAGGCAAGGAATTGCAAGAATATGCAGATAGAGCGGATAGTAATGGAGCAACTTCATATTTAGAATATAAGAATATACAAATACCATATAAAAAAATATATATGGAAGATGATATAACAGGAGGATCAATGTTAATACCTTATGCTGGAGATAATGTTGAGGAAAGTACAGCAGCACTTATACTGCTAGATAAAGATACTGAATATAAGATATTGGATAAGATAGGACTGGGGGAACAACCAGTATTAATAGAAAAAAGTAAATATTGAACAGGAATTATCATCAAACTACAAGGTGATTTATTTAATCAATGAATTCTAAACACAAAATGCGAAAAAGAAGGGAGGCTTAAATATATGGAATTTAAATGTGATGGTGTAACTATAAGATGTGTAAACCCAGAAGATTTGCCATTTGCAAAAAATAATTTAGTGAAATTAATTATAGAATTAGCTCAAAATAAAATGGAGAGAGAAAACAAAAAAATACAACATCAGACAAGCACATCTTAAACTCAAAAGCAATTACACCTGTAATTTTAAGATTGAGAGTAAATAGTAAGAAAATAAATTTAAGGGAGAGATAATCTTGATATTTATTAATATATTACTTGGATTAACAACAATATATTCAGCTTATAAATGGTTTGTTTATTACTGCGCTACTAGGGGGCTACTTTATTATCTAGGAACTTCTCATAATGACATGCCAAACATCAAAAAGTCCAAAGAACTTACTTCGATGGCTATGGAGCAAACCATAAAAGAGTTCTTTGGAAGAAGTTAAGGTTATAGAAATTGTTTGTTAATCATTTGAGTCAAGACGTTTGCAGCAATTTTAGTTAAAACATCAATCGAAAATGAACCAATATTACCTGCTAAACTTTTGGTTTCTTCCCATACAGTTTTAGGTTTAATAGTTTCTAAAAATTGATGCCCTTGGAATGTTAAATCGCATATATTTTGTATATCTTTCTCAGCGACTTCACCATATGAAGCTAAGAAAAATAGATTAATATAATTTCCTTCAAATAATTTTCTGCAACAATAAATTATTTGAACTTCATCATAATTGGGAATCAAACTACAAAATTCATTAGGAGACATTTTCATAGGGTTATTTTGACTTTCGATTGTTAATAAGATTTCACGAATACAATCTAAATCCATTTTCATAATATCACCACCTTTCAAGTAGTGTATTCTGCAAAATTATGTAAAAGCCTTTAATTAATACAAAAGGAGGACAAGTAAATGGATAACTTAGTAAAACACAATCTAAAATAACAGAAAATGAATTTGACATTGAAAATACTGACTTTGTACGATTCTTCATTGATGACGAAACGTCAACTGGTGGAAAATTCAGAGAGAAGATTATAAACTTTGAGTTCCAATTGCTAACTTTTTAGCAATTGGAACTCGTAATGAAAAAGGAGAAACTGTTAAAAATTATTTTATTAGGAGATGATACACAATGAGTATAGAAGAAACAATATGGAGTTATTTGAGGAATAAAAGATTACCAGAAAAAAGTGCAGCGGCTATAATGGGGAATATTTATCAAGAAAGTAGTTTTGACCCAAATAAAATTGAAGCAGGAAATAGAATAGGTTTTGGGTTGTTCCAATGGTCTTATGAAAGAAGGACACAATTAGAAGCTTATGGAACAGACTTACAACATCAATTAGATTTCTTTTGGAGCGAATTGACAGGAGAAAACACATCATTACGGGGATCGACTTTACAATGGATTGATAAACGCAATTTTAAATTAGATAATTTCTTAAAAGGCAATGGTAGCGTTGATGAATTGACAGAAGCATTTTGTGTTTGTTGGGAAAGAGCAGGAACTCCTCTGCTAGAAAAAAGGCAAGCTCAAGCAAATAAATATTTTAGTCAATATACTGGAACTACTCCTACTGGAGATAGTGCTAATAGTAACTCAGACAATATAACCGTAGAAGCAACTAATTATCAAGTTGTGGCCGATAGTCAGAAAAAGGGTGATATGTTATTTGGAAGAAGGTACAGAATTACTGTAAGTGATTCCAATGGTGATGGGTTAGATGTATCTGACTTAAGATGCACATTTAACATAACAAAAACTATACAGATGGAACCCAATTCAAGTGAAATAACAATTTATAATCTAAATGCTAAGACAGAAAATGCAATCATGATGAATGGTAAGAGGGTAACTGTAGAGGCAGGCTATGAAGGTACGCAATTTGGATTAATCTTTGATGGAGATATATTACAAACTATTAGGGAAAGAGAAAGTGGGACAACCTTCAAACTTACTATAATAGCATTAGATTCAGATAGGGCTATAAACTTCGATATTGCTAACTTCTCTTTAGTTAAGGGACAAACTGCAAGAAATATAGTGGAACATATAGTAAATCAGGCAGAAAACCCAATTGATATAGGGAGTATTTCTGAAAAACTGAATGGCCAAAAACTTACTAGGGGAAAAGTTTTATTCGGAAAGGCAAGTGATTATTTAAGACAAATAGCTAAAAGTAATGAGCTTCAATATTACATGGATGATGGAAGGTTACATTTAATAAGTTTAGATGAACTTCCAGAAGGTGAAATAATTGAGTTGACTCCTACAAGTGGGTTAATAGGAACTCCGCAACAAACAGACTATGGATTAAGTGGACAATGCTTATTAAATCCACAAATCAAATTAAATAGCCTTATTCATATAGATAATAGTCTTGCAAGAGCCAAAAGGATAGATATAAATAATAATAATTCTGTACCTGCAACTGCAGAAATTAGAGACCCAAGTAACATGGGAAGCTTAGGTGCAGCCAGGCAAACTATATTAGCAGAAGCTAAGAAGCTATGTGACGATCCTAATGTATTATATAGTGAAGATTTAAATTTGAGAAACCAAACAGTTAATGGAAAAACTTATTATGATTGTTCTTCGTTTGTTAAACATTGTTATCATGTTGCGGGGTTGGAAATACCAGATATAACATATAATCAATTGAATGATGTTAAAGCAACTGGAAAAGTAATAGACGATTTGAGTTTTGCCAAAGCTGGAGATATAGTATTTTTCTTTCATGGTGATGATTGTTATCATGTTGCTATATATGCAGGAGATAGCAAAATATATGCAGCTAGTACAGACAAAAAACAAAATGATGCAGATCAAGTTTTAGAAGAAGATATTTACGGAGATTATAAAATCGGAAGGCCTAAAGTGCTAACGGATGCAGACAACGGTATCTTACCTGCTGCAAGTGGACAAACAACAACTGATACAAATTCAACAAAGACACTGTTTAGAGGATTAGATAAAGATGGTATCTACAGGGTCATAAAACTTGTTTACGAAGGCGATACGAGAGGTGAAGCGTGGTTTTCAACGTTCGAGACAATTGACCAGCTGGGAGGAGTTTTGGCAGCAGTATCTAATTAAAATAGATGAAGAGGTTGTCTACTTTAGGTAAGTAACCTCTTCAATTTAAAAAAATATGTAGTTACTGTGTTATTTGTCAGAGTAACTACAAAGGAAGTGATTTTATGTATTGCGTTATCCAAGAAATAGAATTGAGAAAAGAAAATACTAATGGAGCATATAAAGCACTTGAAGTAAATTCAATAAGCAGGACAGATTATTCTACTGGAGAAATTACGACCTGGTATTCTTATAGACAGACAGGTGAGAGATTTGAAAGACCAATTAAAAAGGCTTATAAGATAAGTATTCATAATAGTTATAGGGAAAATGGTAAGATTAAGAAAAAACAATGGGTTATATGCACAATGAGTTATTACGATATTACTGATAATGGTCCATGGATAGGTGACTATATGTTACGAGGTTTATTCGAAGAAAAACTTAAAGATATGAATATTACAGAAGAAAAATTGTATGAGATGGTATATAAGAAACTAGATCCCTTAGTAGAACAAATACAAGAAGAGTTTTACCAAACTGAAGAACATGCTATTAAAACAGCTCATAATATAACTATCAAAGAGTATTTAAGTAAAAAAAATGAGTTTGAAAAGACATATGGCGATAGAACCTATGACTATTGCTATGATGTATTTGGAAAACTTAGAAATAAAGAAATGTTGGATAATATTAAAAGACAATACGAAGCATCGCAAAAACAGCAGCGTAGTTACTATGAGAATTTTGAAAGTAACTACAAAAGCAATTATGATTTTAGTAGTTACTTCAATACTAAAAAGAGTAACTACACAGATAAACAAAAAGAATATTTAAAGAAAATATATAGGGCAGGAGCAGCAAAACTTCATCCTGATATCGTGAAAGATGATGGAGAAGGTATGAAGTTCCTAAATGAATTAAAAGAGAATTGGGGAATATGATAAATCTTAATCAGTAATATGTAGTGATACAAGATAGGACACTACACAAGAACTTACCAAATATAATTTTGGTAGTTATGGAGGTGATGTTTATGTTTTGTTCTGTTAAAATAAGAGAAAATAAAAATGGGAGAGTATACAGATTTTATTTATCTGATAGATATAGAGATAAAACAACAAGCAAAGTAAAAAGTAGTGATACATTTATTATTTCACTACATGAGAATGATGTAAGAAGGTCAAATGATGAAGAAATGTTAACTCAAATAGCATCTTCATGTAGTGACAAGAATATAAAGAATGAGGACACTACACTTATAATTAATAAATTTAATGATATTAAAAGTAAAATAGGACATGAGTATTCTCCAAAAGTGGAGAACATAAAGTTGGGCTGTCCAGAAATAATACAGACTGAAATAGTAGAAGACTTTGACACTACAAGTAACACTACAATTTCTATTGATGTAATAAGAGAGTTCAATGACAAAGTTAAAAGCGAGGCTAAAATGCAGGGCTTATTTAATGCATTTGGTGGTCCGACTAAAACTATTGATGAAATAGTAAAAGAGCATCTGGAAGAGATTAAGGAAGATATTGAACATATTCAAAAAAGAATTGATGAGATTAAAGATGAACGAATAAAAATAAATGAACTTAATGAAGGGTTTAATGCTCTAGGAAGTAATTTAAAATTAGTTCAGGATATTCATATTGGCTGCTATAAAAAAGTACCTTCTAGCAATGTTTATCTTATTGGTGGAGGGTATTTTATTAAGATATATGGATTAGATGAAGATACTGCTTTAGTTATTCCGGATAAATTGGATGGATCCTATAGCAAAAGATACAAAAAACAAATGTTAAAAAAATATGATATTGAAAATTCAAAGGATAATATAGGCTATATAGTAAATTTAGTTGATGAATTGAGAGTAAAGGGAATATTCCTTGATAGAGAAGATACTTTACATGTTGATGAAAATGATATCGAAGGCTCTAAGATAAGAATAATGTTACTGGGAAATTACAAGATAGATCAGAGCAGTACTGATTATATTGATTTAATGGCTGGTGATATTGATATAAGTATAAATATATCAATGATGGTTGATAGGTTAAATAAAGGTAATGGATTTGAAGAGGCTGAGGATTGGCATATTGATTATGATAATTTATTAGCATATGAGCAGCAGATATATAAATTCAATAATGTGATGTAACGGTCATTTTGAATTGCTGTAGAGGGGAGGATTATATTTAGTCCTCCCTTTTTTAGACCAATATTTTAAAAGGATTAGGTATTTTGAGGGTGAGGTGATTTAAATTCACTACGAAATCTCAGTCGATTAAATTGACCGAGATTTATTTAATAAGAGGTGCTTCAAATTTGAGGCAGGGGGTATATATCTATTAGTTAGAAATCAGCACTCGTCATTAAAGACGAATGGGACAAAATCATAGCGTATTTACTTTGAGGTAAATTCGAGTATAGGGTGCTTGAAATTTCAAGCAGGGAAAGTAAATAAGAGATTAGGACTGTAAATTTAGGTAATAATAAATACTGATATTAATCAGAAAGTAAAACTACTATATTATAACGAAATAAAGTAGCAGTTTTGCTATAACGTGTGGAGGTATGATTTATGGAGAAAAAAACATCAAAAGTAAAAGATTTATATGGTGAAGAGGTAGTTGAAGAAATTCCGATAGAATTTGATTTTGATGATGAAATGATAAAACATGTAGTGATATTAAATCCTTCAAAAGAAAAGGCAGCATTAGAAAGATATTTTAATAGTTTTCCTCAGATAATAGGAAGAGAAAATCATAAATTTAGAAATAACGAATAAAAAGGATAACCACATCTTAAAGCTCAAAAGCAATTACACCTGCAATTTTCAGCTTAAGAATATGTAATATAAATTAAAAGGCGGAATTAAATGAATGATTTAGCACAAAACAATCTAAATGTTAAAACAACAAGTAATACAAATAATAAGATTGCATATTATGTAAGTGCAGAAATCTAAGGGGAAATTTATATGAATTATAAATATAAATTTGAAATCAATGGAGGTGAGATATGTATACTATATCGTTAGTTTTCCCAGATACTGAAGAAGGCAAAGAATTACTTGAAGATAAATATGCAGAAGTTCTAGCAAAAATAACCATAGATATGCTGAATAAAGAAGAACTTAAAATTTTAATAGATAGGTTGGAAAATAAATAATACAGTGGAAGATAAAGTAACTTAATTGGGGGGATCAATAAAAATAATTGTAGTAAGATCATTGAAGATACTATGTTTATGGTCGATTTTGTGTTAAAATAAATATAGAGATAAAAATAAATATGAAGTACCCCATCATATGATGGAAAGCATTAAGAATTTAATGGCTGCGGGAAATATCTAACTAAAACCGAAATTGGATTTAGTTATTTATTACCGTGGCTTTTTTTATTTTATAAGAATATAATAAGGAGTTATCTGCATGAATGACGAGGAAAAGAAAGCAAGAAATGAATACATGAAAGAATGGCGTAAGAAAAATAAGGACAAGGTTAAAGCAACGCAAGATAGATATTGGAAGAACAAAGCAAAAGCAAATGAAGAGAACAATGAGAGCCAAAGTGTACATATCAATAATTAATTCAATAGTAACGTTACTAAATAATCAATAGGAGCGTTACTATTCAAATGGAACGTTCCATATAAAAAAAGACAAAATAATTATGAACATTTGCTTTGAAATACTAAGCTATTTATAAAGATTTTATTAGGGATTTATAAGGGAGTAGAACCTAGCAAAACCCAACTTTTAATAAAGTACATACTAAGAGTTTTACAAAACGCAATTATGAATAAATAGTGAACAAAATGATAGGAAATGATGATGCTATTTGAAACGATAATGCTAAGAAATGATAAGGTTTTTTGCATCTTTCCGAAACGAAAATTGTGAAACTCTACTGTGGCAAAACGCAGGAGTTTTAGAGCCTTATCCCCCTTTGATTGATGGCATTATACAAGGCTTTTTATTGATATATTCAATGTTGTACAACATTGGAGTACTACATAAAAATACGGAGTACTCCATAAAAAAGGTGTGCATACAAAACGCAAAAAAGTGTGCACACAAAAATGCAACGTTGCACCTATTTTTATTGCAACGTTGGAATAGATTTATACTAGGAAATGCTAGGGTTTTTATTATATTATAACCTTGTAAAACCTTGTATGAATTGGAGCACTCATGCTAGGAAATGCTAGTATTTTTTTATGGAACGAACCCTAAGAAACCCTAAGATAAATTTCAGGATTTTTTTAATATTCATACTAAGAAATACTAAGATTATTTTGGAACGCTGATGTTAAGAAATGTTAAGATTTAAATGAAAGAAATGCGCACATTGCTGCTTAGTATTTAGGAGATATTTAAATGCACTTTAAAGATATAAGAAACTATAAATCAATAAATATTAAAGACATATCAAAGGAACTATTATTTAATGATGAAATATGCTTAAAGGCTAGTGGCAAATGTATTTCAATTAAAATAGATAAACAAAAAACAGGCTTTGGCTATAAATTATTCTTTATATGTCCTATTTGTAATAAAAGAAGGATAACGTTATATTTAGTTAATAAGCATATCATATGTCGTGAATGTGGACCATTAGGCTACAAGATATGTCAGTTATATCCCAAGGGAATTGATGCAGTATATTATAAAATGAATTCTATATTTAAAAGATTAAAGGTATCAGAGTATGGTGAAAAAATAATGATACTTGGTATTTTACATGGTTACCATGAGGAATCAGAAGATGCAAGAGGATTAATGATAAAACCAAAAGGCATGAGAAGTGAAACATTAGAAAAGTTATTAAGCGATTTGTGGACATTGGAAAGAAAAAGAATGTCTTATTTTACAAATATATTTAGTGATATCAAAAGATGTTTAGAAGGAAAAGGATAGAAGTGTAGTTACTTAGAAGATTAACATAGTAACTACAATAATATAAAAGTAAATTTAATATTGTAAGTACCCTCACTTATTAGTGGGAAGGTTTTAAAGCCATGGGAATAATTTAGCAAGGTCATTTAAATTGACTTTGTTATTTGTTCTATGGCTTTTTGTTTTATAAAAAATATAGAATATGGTGCCCTAAATTTGAAGTAGGAGGATGAGAGAATGAGCAATGAAGAATTAGTTGAATTATATCAGCAAGGGGATAAACAAGCATTGGAAAGCTTAATTGAGAACAATGCAGGCATGATTAGGAAGATAGCAAATAAATATGATAATCTTAACATAATTGTTGAATTAAAAGATTTAATACAATCTGGAACTATTGGTTTAATTAATGCAGCAGCTAACTATGATGGTAATATCGAGAATAAGGCTAGCTTCAGTACATATGCTTTTTGTTTAATTGAAAGAGAGATTTATGCATGTGTTAATGGTAAGAGCTCAAAAAATATAAATAATACTAAATTCTATAAAACGGTTAAAAGCCTTAATGTTCCAGTAGGAGAAGAAGGGGAAAATGAATTACTTGATATGATAGATGGCCACGATAATAGTATGGATAATGTGGAGGAACAATTATATCTAAAGCAACTTAGAAGTGAACTGGAAGAGGCTATGATGGATGCTAATACATTTAAGGAAAGAGAGATAACAAAATTGTATTATGGTTGGAATACTGATCCAGTACCAGGAATAGAAATAGCAGATAAATTTAAACTATCACCAAAAGAAGTCACTTATAGTTTACAAGGGGCTTTAAACAAGTTAAGAAATAGTAAGTGGTTTAGGATACAAGGTAGGAAATATTATGCAGAAGAAGTAAAATCAAGAAAATGTAATTTTAAGAATTTAGAAAAGAGTATTGATTTTATAGATCGATATTTTGAGGGGGCGCTATAGATGGACCGTGCTAGAATAATGAAGAAAACAGAAAATATATTAAAGCGTGCCCCAGAGATGAAAAAGAAGATTAAAGAATATAGGGAAAAGACTGAAATAATAGATACTAGCCGAAAACTAAGAAATACAGAGTATGAATTAAAAAGATTGTTAGATAATCTTAAGGAACTTAATATAGACGAACAAAAAATAATTGTTTATAGATATTTTGAAAACATGAATTATAAACAAATAGCGCCTTTGTTTAATTACAGTATAAGCTCAGCACAAAGGAAGTTGGATAAAGCGGTATTAGAACTAGGAAGAGTTATATTTGGCATGGAAAAAGAGTTCTGGGACCAATTTAAATAAAAGCATTGAAGGAGCATTGTAATGGAGAAAAAACATATCTCAATCACATTTAATGAATTAGATCTTGTATTATGTAATTCAAATACTAAACGTAAGTTTTTAAAACCTATTTATGTGAAAACATCATTACATTCAGTAGGTTTTTTATATTATGCAGGATATGTCTTAAGAGATGCGAGTAATCCTAAGAAGTATTATTCAGAAGAAGAAGCTAGAGAAAAAATAACAAATAAATTAGAAAAGATATCTATAACAACTAATGAAGGTATAGTAATTAAATAAAAAAACAGATTATTATTCTAAGTTTATATTTTGGATTGATCATGAATAACTAAACTTGTGGGTTAAGGGGATACCACTTATTTGCAGGGTATTAGGAATTTCGTTCCCTAACAGGTGCGTAAAAATATCTTCAATACATCTCAGTTTCTACTATATTTCCAACCTTGTTTTTTGCATTTTTGAAGTTGATTCTAATAGCTTTTATCTAGTCTAACCTTATATTTCACTAGTTTTGGTACAATCTACAAGTATAAAATAAATTAGATACCTAAAAACAAGTTTTAACGGTCTTAGATTTTTTTTATAACTATGAATTATTAAGATGCTTTCCTTATGATTACACACGAAACCTACATTATAGAGATTCTGTGGTTCCTATTATTCTTTTTCTTAAATAAAAATAAAGTATCAGCACACATTATATGTACTGATACTTTATAAAACCTTATTTAAATTATAAAAATGATTTGGATCTATTTAGATTATAATTTACCATGAAATAATAAATTTTATATCCGATTAAAGTACCAATTACATTGATTAGTAGTAAATCTAAGCTTATTATGTCTACAAAATAAAGACCGATAGAATGTAATGATATTTCTAGTACCGATATTGTTATAGATAATATAATGCTAAGAATAGCACAATTAGATATGTTTCTAAATTTGGCTATAATCATAGGTGCTAAAAATCCTAAAGGTATAAATAATATTAAATAAGTTATACAGGTTTTTATTATAAATTTTATTGAAGATAATGTATTAAATGAAAGAAAACTTATAGATAAGAACCCTGGATCAAACCCTTTATTTAATGGAAAAAATTTTGTTGATATAAAAATTAGAAAATAAACGAATAATAATAATTTAACTATTTCTTCAGTTTTGTTTATTTTTATATTTGATTCTATTTTTAGAAATATAAATCTAACAATTAAATAAATAGGCAACAATGATAAAGTTACAGGCCATTTTAATGTTATAGTATCTGGAGCATTAATAAATAGTAATATTATTAGCATTAATGCACTGAATGAAACAACAGAAAGAGATAAAAAAAAGATAGTATCTCTTTTTTTTATTAACAAGTTAGACAAAAAATTATTCATAAATACACCTCCATATAATATATATTAATTATATACTATATATTGGAATTTGTAAAAAAAATATTTATTTGGATTAAAAGTTACAAAAGTATATATTTTTTACAATTTATGATGTATAATCCTAAATGAGTAAAAATTAAGGAGATGAATTCATAATGATGAAAGAATTTGTAAGAAAAACCGCACTATTTGTAGCTGCACTAGCAATTTGTACAAGCTTTATTCCAACATCTACATATGCAGCAACGAAAGAAACAACATCCGCTTCTGTAACAGTTTCTGACGTAGAACCTGTAGCAGTAGTAAAAAACTATTTAAAAGCAGTTAAAAGCGGTGACACTGATAAAGCAGTATCAATATTAAAAGAGGTTGGTTTAACTGAAAAGCAACAAAAAAGAGAATTATCTGAGCTTTTGAAAGATTCAGATGCTAAGATTGTTGCAATTAAGGACGTAACGCTTGTAGAAAAAAATAATGATACAGTTACGTTAAGTATAACTGTACAATATGGCGATGGAAGTATAGCTCAAAGTGCCGTTAGTTTAGAAAAAGATAATGGCGAATATAAATTTAAAAGATTAACAACTGATGAAAATGTAATACAAAAAGCAACAAAAACTAATACCAATGCACCTAAAATATCAAGATCATACTCACAGACAGAGTTAGTTGATTGGAATGAAACTCGCGATCAAGCAGGAACTTATTATACAGATAGTTTTTCTGCTCAGAATATAAGTTATCTTCTTGCGAATATTTGGGCACCAATAAATGTTGAACTTGTAGTTGTTAAGAAAGGATATTTATCTGATACTGCGCTAACCAATACAGTAAGGTTATCTGCTGACCAAGACTCTCAGCAAGCTTCGTTAAGTATAAAATCAGGTTCTTCTGTATCAAATGGTAGATTAAGAATAACACAAGGAGCTGGTGGTGGTACTTATGGAGAATTATATGCTATATCATAATTAAAATAGCATAAATAAAAAATTGAGGATTACTACAAAAATAATTTTAAAGTTCTCATAAGTACATATGTATTTAAATGAAACCAGGATTCAAGAATAAATCCTGGTTTTATTTATATTAAAAAAAGAATAAGACTACTGCCTTATTCTTCAATATTCATTAAATTTCTATTTTTCTTTATCGGTTAACTCTCGTATATTTGAAGTAGCATATTTATTTTTAAGCCAGTTGTAATTTACAATGTACGCATATTCAATAGTGTCTACTTGCTTGCAATCATTAGCTTTAGCCTTAAAAGATTGAAGGCTTATGGTATTAGAGCTATTGCATTAGATATTCCATATCTTAATGAGTGTGAGAAGATACAGGATTCGAGTATCTATAACATGATAGCAGATATATTTATAACTCTAAAGGCACATATGGTATAACAGGAAAGAGAAAAAACAGTTGCTAGAATAAATCAAGGCTTAGACGTTGCCAGAGCAAAAGGAAAAACATTAGGTAGACCAAAGGCGGAGCTACCAAGGGATTTTATAAAAGAGTATTATAAATTCAAGAATGCTACTTATGGCGATATGTAAGCATCTTCATTTGCTAAGATGTTGGGTATTGGTAGAAGTACATTATATAAATATATTAAATTATATGAGGAGGTATAAAAAGCCTCTTCTTCTTATATTCTATGATTAATTGAATTTTTAATTTTCTTGTGGTTATAAGCATAAAAAATGCCAAAAAAGCAATTCAAAAAACGCTTTTCTTGTAGGGAAGACTCTTCCGCTTGCTCCGGTCCTTTGATACGCTTAATTGACAAATGAAGCCGATAACTGACACTTTAATCAATAAAATCAAAAATTGCTCCGTAAAATCGCAAATATCGCCCAAAAATCGAAAATGAGAAGTGAAAAATCAGAATAGAACATGCATTAAATAAAAGCAGATTCTGAAACGCTTTCTTATATATTACTGGTTTGGTATATAAGACAATGAGTTATATTAAAATGGAAAGAAAAGGAAATATAAAGGCTAAAATAATAAATTTCACAAATGATTTTTAGTATACGGGAGTTCATTTCTCATATCCTTTATTTTATGGAAAACTTGTCCAATTTGTAGAAATATTATACAATAAAAAAGAACCAAAATGTGAAACGGAAATGTCACTAGGTTCTTTGTTGTAATAGAGTTCAATCAATTATCTCTATTATAGCATAAAATTAATTAATAATGGAGGTATAAATTTATGAGACATTTTGTATATTTGGATACAGATACTTTAAATTCCTATTTATCTCAAATAAATGACGGATTATTGAAATCAGCAGTTAATGAAGTTAAAGATGAAGTTGCAACAACGCAAAACGAAAATACAATTCCAGGAAAATCTAATTTTACTGGTGAATTTGGATTAAAGCCATTATTTGGTTTGAAATTCTCAGAAGATAAAGAAACGGTTAATACTACTAACACTTTATCTCAAATTGAAACTGGAAGGGAATTAATTGAAAAAATATTACACGACAATGCTTTCGACTTGTTTGGAGCATATCTAAAAGAAAACAATTTGATTGATTACACAGATAATTGCAGATTGAGGAATTATGTTGAAATTAATAATGATTTTACAATTAGAGATTTAGGATATTTAAATAATATGCTTACAGAAGAATTTATTGAATTCATTAGAAATACTGGTATAGAGTCAATAAAATCACAGCTAGATAATATTGAAATGAGTCCAAGTATAAGAAAAACTAAAGAAAGAGAACTAGTCAATATTAAAAAGAAATCAGAAGAAGAATTCATAGGATATAAAAAGATATTAAAAATCATATGTGATATGTTGCCATACTCACAATTTATAATATGTGAAGAGTGTTTAATACCAATTACAAATAAGTATCTAAGAGAATCACTAAATCAAATTAGGTTTAATTATTCGGGGAAAATAAAGGTATTAGGTAGATTCACAAGTGTATTTAAAGACTCAATTAACAGGGAAAAAGAAAATAACACATTTCTTGGTGGATTTAATAAAATGTTAGATCAAACATTAAAGGAGCTATATGTTAATATGCTTGGATTTAATGAAAACATGAAGATAGTTATACCTATAGCTTTGTATTTTGAATAGATTTCCGAATTTGAGATATTCTTGATTGTGAAGATGATATTTTTCTGTTTAAATCATTTGAAAAATCAGCATTTTTTTTTGAATTAGTTAAGATATTTTTTTCATTTTCAGAATTAAAATTTTGCATTTTATCAATTTGTATATTTAATATACTTTTAACTTTATTAAACATAATATCACTTCCTTTCAAAGAATATTTCTTAATTAAATTATATTACAGTGTAGCACACTATACAATATATTTACGACAAATTAGATTATGAAGATAAAACCTAAATAATTGGAGGGATTTAAATGGCTCAGGTAAGACATCAAGATTTAGAAGAATTGGAAGATATAAGCGAAGTAACACATAAAGAATGCAGAATTTGCAGAGGAAAAGATAAACTAGCAATATTTTGGAATGGGTCCATTAATGAATATAATGAGAAGAATTTTTATATCTGTGAAGATTGTTATAATATAATAAAAGGCATTTATATTGATACATTATTGTAAGAAGAAGAAAAAACAGGAGAGACAATTGAAAGTCAGTTAAATAAGTTGGGGAAAAAAATAGATAATATAAAAGAATTAAGAAAAAATAATTGTATTGATAGAAATTAATTTTAATGAAAAAGTTTGTTATTCGCATCTATAGAAATATAGGTGTTTTTTTGTTTTATTTAGAAATACCTTAGATTATATTTGCGAGAAATATTGGAAATAATATTTAATAAATAAATTGGAGGTGTTAGAATGAAGTGGGACGTATTTATATCACATGCATCAGAAGATAAAGAAAAGTTTGTGATACCATTGGTGGAAAGATTAAAAAATTTTGGTGTGGAAGTATGGTTTGATAAATTTACATTAAAAATCGGAGATAGCTTATCAAAAAGCATAAACGAAGGTTTAAAGGAATCAAATTATGGTGTACTTATTATAAGTAAAGCATTCATGGGAAAGAATTATACTGAATTTGAATTGACATCATTGCTAAATAAAGAAATTGGGAACAGAAAAATTATTTTGCCAATATGGTATGATGTTAATGAAGAAGAAGTAAAGAAGTACAATTATTATTTGGCTGATAAAATGGCATTGGATAGTAGGAAAATGAGTTTAGATGAAATTGCAGAATCCATAATAGAGGTTATTAGGCCAGATACATGTAATGCTAAATCGATTATATATAACAAAAAAGCTATATAATGATAGTTTTATAGGAAATGTAAAACCTGATGAAATATATAAGGTTATGATGGAAGCTATGAAAAATAAATCTAAGAGATATAAAAAGCTACCACTAGATACCATGATTCTTTTAAGGATAATTCATCAAATATATAAAGAAGTTGATAATAGATCATATGAAGAATTAGTAGAGATATATAAATATAATATGAATCCACAAAGGGAAGCTTTAATTGAAATTAAGAATGCTACAATATATCTAGAGAATATATCAGGAAAAAATTATGATGATAAAAAGAAAGAATGTATTTACATAATTATTAATATGCTTTCTATGTATGAAAATATTTATTATGAAGATGTACCATTAAATATAATCAGTGTTGAGGAGTTTAATAGGGTAAAACAATCATATAAAAGTTTTGTGCCAGATACAAGTAAGTTAGATAGTACACTATTAATTATAGCAAAAGAAAATGAAGAAGAGGATAATATTGATAATCAAGAGTATGATGAATATGATGACAAAGATGAAGAATAAAGTTCATAGATATTCAATTCCGAATCTGAAAAAGTATATATTTTATAAATAGTTTGGGTATGGGAGTCGTACACTTTATTTTTTGAAACCTGCTAAGCCATAAAAGTTTAGCACCGTAATGTTGGTATAATATACAAAATTATAGTATGGATTATTTAAATTTAGAGTAATATAATATTTATAATTGTAATGCTAAGGCGGTGATTTTACGAATAATGTAAATATAGGCACAATAAAAGAAACAATAAAGAACCTTTCAGAAGATGAGCAAGAAATTATACTGCATTTAACAGAAATATTTGAAGGTGAAGAAGAGACTATCAATGAGTATGTCAAGAATGAGTTAATTGATAGGTAGTGTAATAATTAATATAATATATTTGGCTAAATTGCACAAATACTAGCCAGTAGAGGTAGATTGAGTGGAAATACTTGGTCTACCTCTTTTTTTATTTTGTGGAAAATTTGCCTTAAATATATGTTTTGTAAAAATCATATACTTACAGAATGTGTAAAATAGATAAAGTATAAAGATAGTAGTAACATAGTTTTATATCTAAAAGTAATTATAAGTGAAACATCTTATTATATTGATTTATTGTGTCATTAATTAAAGATGTAGCTAGATTTATAGAAAAAATAATTATGTTAATGACTATTCCAATTATTTGTAATATAATTAACAATAATAAGTGAAATTTAATATATTTTGGGAGGTAACTATGGGGATTGAGGATTATTTTGTTGTTAGTGAACCTAACATTGATAATAATGAGGAGTTAAGAGAACCACAAATAACTGCATATTATAGAGTTTATGAGCATTTTAATATAAGAAGAAAGGAATCACATTCTATATTAATACTTCCTACAGGCGTAGGAAAAACTGGATTGATGGGAATATTACCATATGGTATTTCAAAGGGAAGAGTTTTAATAATTACTCCACAATTAATGATTAAAGATGAGGTTGTAGATTCTTTGAATCCAGATAATCCTGATAATTTTTGGCTTAAAAGGAAGGTATTCGATAATATAAATAGCTTACCAGCATTATCGGAATATGAAGGAAGTAAAACATCTAGTGAAGTTCTAGATTTATCAAATATAGTTGTATTAAATATACATAAATTACAAAGTAGGTTAAATTCATCACCATTAAATTTTTTGCCGCATGATTACTTTGATATGATAATTATTGATGAGGCACATCATTCAACGGCTAATTCTTGGGTAGAAACTATACAACATTTTAATGGTGCTAAAGTTGTCAAACTTACTGCAACTCCATTAAGAAGTGATAATAAAGAAATTGCTGGGGAATTAGTTTATAGATATAAATTGAGTCAAGCAATGGCTAATAATTATGTAAAGAGTCTCAGAAATAACAGTTATATTCCAGATAAATTATATCTAACAATTGGAGAAGATACTTCAAAAAAATATACTGTAGAAGAATTATTAGAACAAGGAATTAAAGATGAAGATTATATAAGTAGATCAGTTGCATATTCAGTAGAATGTTCACAAAAAGTTGTTGAAGCAAGTATTAAATTATTGGAAGAAAAATTGAAAGACAATAATCCAATACCACATAAAATAATAGCAGTTGCCTGTGGAATCGAACACGCAAACCAAATAAAGCAATTATATGAGAATCATGGTTATGAAACAACGATAATTCATAGCAAATTATCTAATGATGAAATTGAAAAAGCAAAAAGTGATATTAAGAATAATAGAGTTAAAGTTGTAATTAATGTTGCAATGTTAGGGGAAGGATATGATCATCCATATTTAAGTGTTGCTGCTATATTTAGGCCATTCAGAAATTCATTACCATATGAACAGTTTGTGGGAAGAATTTTAAGAAAGATTAATGACGATAATGCAACAAGAGCATCTGATAATATAGGTGATATTATATCGCACAAGCATCTAGGATTAGAAGAGATGTGGCAAAAATACAAAATAGAAGTAGAAGAAAGTGAAATAATAAAAAGAATAAGAGAAGAAGATGAGTTACAGGGAAAAAGAGAAATAACATCATCAGATGGTGAAAGAACAAATGAGAGTGATATTGGTGTAGCATCAGAAGATGGACAAGGTATTATAACAGGAGTCAATTTTGTTGATACAGAAATTATAAGGCGTAACAAAGAAGAAGAAAAAATAAGAGAAGAGAAGATAAAGGGAATACAAGAGCTATTAAAAGTAGAGAGAGAAAGAGCTTTACAAATATTAAACACAACGGAAGGTATAAATAATAATATAAAGAGACCAGATCAATATTTCTCTAGGAAAAGAAAAGATATAGATAGTAGAATCAAAGAAGATATTGTTCCATCAATAATTGCAAAGAATGGTATAGATAAAAATGGAGTAGATCTAAAAAATTGTAGACTATTTACTAGTAAGTATAAATGGATTTCAAATAGAATAAAGAATAACGGTGGAATGTTAGCAGTATATTTTGAAACATATTTAAAAAATACAATGGGAATACCAAAGAGCGAATGGAAGCTACCAGATTATGATATTGCAAATGAAAAATTAGATGAGGCAATAGAATATGTAGAAAAAGTAATAGAAAGTTTCATGAATTTAAGATAGAATGAAGATAATATAATTAAAATTTAATAAAGAGAGGTATGTTTTATGGAAAAGTATATTGATAAGTTATATACATTATTACATTCACCTATGATTACGCCATATAATCTTTTAGAAAATGCAAAATTAGATAATTACAATTATGTAAAGTATTATAAAGGTTCTAATGGGCTTATAGCAGAGATGCAATGTGTAAATGAGGATGCAGTTGAAGTAACATTTTTCTATGAATTTAATATTAAAGATGAACTTAACACTATAATTATGAAAGATCAACAAAATATAGAAGTTATGTTTAATAGAGATGATGAGATAAAAAATGTAAAAGACAGAATACATGAGTTTGCAAATATGAAAGAAAAAGCAATAATTTAGGGCTCTGTAAATAATTTTGTGTAAACTGAATAAAATAAACTTCTTCTTGGCAATAATTGAGATAACAAATTATTACAAGAAGGAGTTTTTTTATATGGCAAATGTGTCGAAAGAATTATTAAGAG
>Ga0209281_1000544_pt1 | contig 47223 bp, 37 predicted proteins | sample MedtruBG_FD_187514 | JGI IMG/M metagenome (GOLD analysis project Ga0209281, IMG submission 187514) | Root nodule microbial communities of legume samples collected from California, USA - Medicago truncatula BG (SPAdes) (version 2) | ecosystem: Host-associated > Plants > Roots > Nodule | place... | reverse complement strand
AGGGTGCACAAGGTGCTCAAGGACCTCAAGGCGTTCAAGGACCTCAAGGTGTTCAAGGACCTCAAGGTGCTCAAGGACCTCAAGGTGCTCAAGGACCTCAAGGTGCACAAGGCGCACAAGGTGCTCAAGGACCTCAAGGTGCTCAAGGCGCACAAGGTGCTCAGGGTGCTCAAGGCGCACAAGGTGCTCAGGGTGCTCAAGGTGTCCAAGGACCTCAAGGTGTTCAAGGACCTCAAGGTGTTCAAGGACCTCAAGGTGCTCAAGGCGCACAAGGTGCCCAAGGACCTCAAGGTGCTCAAGGTGCTCAAGGACCTCAAGGTGTCCAAGGCGCACAAGGTGCTCAAGGCGCTCAAGGTGCTCAAGGACCTCAAGGTGTCCAAGGACCTCAAGGCGTTCAAGGACCTCAAGGTGCTCAAGGCGCACAAGGCGCACAAGGTGCTCAAGGACCTCAAGGTGTTCAAGGACCTCAAGGTGCTCAAGGACCTCAAGGTGCTCAAGGCGCACAAGGTTCTCAGGGTGCACAAGGTGTTCAAGGACCTCAAGGTGCTCAAGGACCTCAAGGTGCTCAAGGCGCACAAGGTTCTCAGGGTGCACAAGGTGCTCAAGGACCTCAAGGCGTTCAAGGACCTCAAGGTGTTCAAGGACCTCAAGGTGCTCAAGGACCTCAAGGTGCTCAAGGACCTCAAGGTGCTCAAGGACTTCAAGGACTTCAAGGTGTTCAAGGTGCTGACGGACTTCAAGGCGCTCAAGGCGCAGGAGCAATGACACTTTATTTAGGAGCATTTCCAGTTAGCAATAATGATTTCGTTGGGCTAGGAACCTCATCAAATAGCTTTATACGAAATGCTGTAGTTGTGCCACCTAATTCAATTATCACAGGCATCATTTTAAATATACGCAATCAATCTTTAACTTCAGATCAAACAGTATCGGCTGAGATTATTAGAAGCACAAATTGTGGAATTAGTTTTGCAGGCACCGGAATCATAGCAACGGTAACAGGACCAAATAACTCAACTATTCCAAACTGCTGTAATTTTAAAGCCGCTAATTTCCCAGTTGACCTATGCAACCTATTATCTGTACAAATTACTAGAACTGGCAGTACTACAGCTTTAGATGATGGTGTAGCAGTCACAATCCTATTTACTACTCTATAATAATATAAAAAAGTCATGATTCGTTATGACTCAGAGTGTCGACAAAGTCGACACTCTGTTCTTATATAGCATACCTTCAATGAAAAAACTATAATTCTAAGAACAGCAAAAAAATAAGGTTTTATAACTCCAGAGCGATATATTGATTCTATCAATATATATCGCTAGCCCTAACAAGAAAAAAACAAAAAATGAATCGCCATAAAAAATCCCCCATCATAATATGAATAATATTATGATGGGGGATTTTTCTATGATATTTTATTAATTTAGATTCAAATAAGCTAGAAACAACCAATAGTGATGCTCTAATCATTCTAGTAGGGGTTCTGGTAGCATAACCTCTTTCTTCGCACACGAAGAGCAAAACTTGGCATACTGGATACAAGTTTCTAATGAATCCTTTGGCTCCATTGGCCACCATCGGATTGCTCCCATGGGCGCCATGGACGCAAAAGCCTCTATTTCTTCAGGAATGCGACCTACAACTACGACTTCCATATCGTTAAAGTTAGTTTCTATACCCTTTTGAAGGATCTTAAACAATTGGTTATGCGTAACTGTAGGACAAGAATATGGAATGGGAAACAGCATGGAAATTTTAGATAAATCTTGATTAATGATATGAGCTGATTTAAGTGCAGGATCAGTTGTAGTTCTCTCCCATACACGACTATATGGCACATACTCTGGTAACCCCAATTCTTTAACCCTTATATTAATTCTTTCACCATAATAACTGTTTAGTTCATTTATGAGAATTTGAATCTGCTGATTTCTAGTAAAAGTAGAATTATCGCCATTTTCATTCCTATATTGTATATAGAGTAAATCAGGAATAGCTACATACTTAGTGCAAAGAAACGTTCTAACTAACAGGTCGTAATCATCTGCAGCCAATAGTTCCTCGCGGTGGCCTCCGAGCAAGTGGTAACAATCCTTCGTCCATGCGCGAGGGTGATTGGGCAAACCAACCAAATGGGATATAGTATTCCTATTTATGATAGTGTTTCTCAACACATTTTGCCATCTATTCATTTCATGAACCCAAACCCGATAATATATACCGTATCCAAAGCCACAATCCCATCCATACCAATGTTCTTGGTTGTTCCCTACATACACCTCTGTACAATCCCCATAAGCAAAGCCACATTCAGGATGCTGTTGAAATGTATTGACGATTTTTTGTAGACAGTCAGGAGTTAGTTTATCATCATGGTCTACTTCCACTAAAATTTCCCCTGTGCATAGACCTGCTGCATACCGCTTAATTGCTCCTATATAGCCATTGCGATAATCTTGTCGATATCGCCTCACACGCGAGTCATCTAGAGGTAGTAAGTCATGATTATATGTGAAATCCTCGTCACCCGAATCATCTACAATCACCCATTCCCAATTGGAATAGGTCTGATTTAATAGAGAGCCATAAGCGCGCTGAATTTTTTCTTTGGACTTGTAGGCAGCTGTGAACACTGATACTAAGGGAGTATCAGAAGAAAAATGAGTATCAAGTATTATTTTATTTTCAGGTAGGGGGTCCGTATGTTTGAGCCAGCAGTAAAATAAATAAGCTGGTTGAATGTCTGCTGTACATTTGTAATGTAACCAACGTTTTCTCTCATGATACGGTAAAGCATACAGTGTTGGAAATTGTTCTGCGCCCTCTCCTAATGAAACATATACACGTGGATTTTTAGGATTTATATCTAATAATGCATCATCAGGTTCATATAGTTTCACTGTTATGCCGCTTTCATTAAGTTTTTTTAACATTTCCTCAAGTCCATCCCATGAATTCTTCCTTGAAACAAATAGATGAGCTGTTAATAGTGAAGTATTATTTGATTTCATGTTAATTCCCCTTTCATGACCAAAAACTTAGATTCTATTATAATAAATTGCTCAGAAGTTATCCATTCTTTTCTATATGCAATTTCTTTAGCACACGTTATATAGTTTCTTGAGCATTTTGAACTGTTTCAACAATTAAATATCCATAACTAGTATAGGGAGTTAATTCAATATATACAAGGATATAAGAAAGCACTTATTTGCTTATCTTATATCCTTATTTTATAATATTGCATTGTATTTTATAAATTATTATTATATTATTTACCGCAACTACATCTAGAATAAGTGAATATTACATCAAATTTAACGTCTTTACCACATTTACTTTTTGCATTGAAGCATAAAATATCTGCTGGAAACCAATCATCAGGAAATTCAGATAAATTGCGGCGTGGTATGAATATTATACCTGATTTAACTATTTTATAATATCCAAGAGAACCACGTATAACTACTTCGCCACATATACGCTTTGCATTATCACCACAATATTCTATTTCAATTGTCTCATCACCAGTACATTTTTTTGCAGTTACTGTAAAATATTGTAGTTTTCCTGGGCATACATAAATAATCTTATTTTTACGTCCAACACCTACTTTTACATCACAACTTATCCTAATTGGTGGCACATGGCACCCATAGCCTTTTCCTCCATCATCTTCTCTTTCTTTTTTAGTTTTTTTCTCATGTTCTACTTCCATATCTTCATCTTCTTCTATTAACATATCTAAATCTAACCCTGAGGCTAGATCTACATCTTTCATAATTTCTTCTAAAGATATTTCTTTATTTTTCATAAATTGCCTCCTAAATAACCTATACAAATATATTAGTTTATTTATATAGTTTTCTTTTTTACTTCAATTAATTTACTTTTAGGGTTATATAAACGAATTTTTTAATTGTTACAATTATCTACAAAAAAGCAGAATTAACTATTAAACACCGTTTTATTATATGATAATATATGAATCGACACTTTAAGATGCCACTCTTATTTACATAAAAATTAACAAGCTTCATTGAGTATCTATGACTTAAAAATCAACTCACATTTTGTAAGCTTTATCCCATAAGAAATAGCCTGAAATTAATAGTAAACTGAATTTGGCTTACTTTAAATTTTATGCCACTGTATATTAAATTTAAGAATTTAATATACTTCCAAATTCAACTCATATTAATAATTTGATCTATACAATTATTGGCTAGTTATCTTTTGAAGATACCTTAATAATAACATCTGCATGAATTGCAACTGAATACTACAACAAAATCATAGCATTCTTTAGTACATTCATCAGTTGCAGTGAAATTTAAGAAATCATTCTTTCTAGGATTTAACTTAGCATAAGTCTCTACAAATATTCCCGATTGAACTATTCTATATATTCCAAGATTCCCGCATATCCCCTTACTTGGATAACAACCTTTATATTTTATAGTAACATCACCACAGCATTTTGACACATCCGCTGTGAAATATTGAGATCTTCCTGGATATAAATAAATCATCTTATTTTTTGTGTCAAAATCAACTTTTAAATTACAGTTAACACAAATATTTGAATCTTCTGTATGGGAATAATCCTTCATCTTATTATTATCTTCAGAAATTTTATCACTAGTTTTGTTTTCTCCCATGTAATCCTTATGAATTTCATCACATATATCTTTCAATATATTCATAATATGCCCTCCTAAGTAAACATTTTTTATAGTTTGCTTGCAATTTAATTATATAATATTGTATTAACACTTCATTAAAAATGGTACAATTATTAATTTTAAATCATAATATGTATTATAAGTAAAAAAAAGGGCGTGTGACTTTGAACAGTAATGAAACTTGTAAAGAAGAATGTGAATTTACAGTACATCCTTGTAACTTCAAAGTAAAAATTAAGGAAATCAAACCATTTTATGTGTGTGCATATAAATCTATCTTATTAGATTTAAAAGTTATAAGTCATTGTAATATTAATAACTTTATAAAAATCAAAACAAAACCTAAATATGGAAAAGTAATTTTAATCAATTCCTCTACTCTTATATATAAATCAACAAGGAGATTTTCAGGATTTGATTTGTTTCAACTTTTAGTTGAAGATGAATATGGTGGAAGTCATATTGAAAGCATACTTATTCGTGTTGTATGCAAATAGAGAGTGAGATTATTTAAAATCTCACTCTCTATTTATACTTCATGTTTTACTAAAATATTATTAATTAATATAATTGCAAAATGTAAATTCTATTCATTAGATTCATAATTAGTAATTTCTTTTATTGTATTATCATCATTCATAAATACAACCGCTGGTTTATATTTTTTTGCTTCCTCTTCATCCATTTGAGCATAAGCAATTATTATTACTTTATCACCAGTTTGTACAAGTCTTGCAGCTGCTCCATTTAAGCAAATAACTCCTGAATCCCTTTTCCCTGGAATTACATATGTTTCAAATCTTGCTCCATTATTTATATCAACTATTTGAACTTTTTCATTTTCTATTATCTTTGATGCTTCCATTAATGTTTTATCTATAGTTATGCTTCCTACATAATTTAATTCAGCTTGCGTTACTGTAGCTCTGTGTATTTTTCCTTTTAACATAGTAAGTATCATTTTTTATCCTCCTAAATATGTGTAATCAGTATTATTTTAATTAAAAAAGTTGTTATATTTCTTGATTCAAACATATATGTTTCTATATTATTCTTTTATAAAATATTTACCTGTATGATTAAAATTTACTATAATTAATAATTATACTTCAAATATAAAGTTATCTATTAATCTAGTTTTTCCTATATAAACAGCTATTGGAACCAATATGCTTTTTGCTATATTTTCAACATTTTCTAAAGAATCACTATCAACTATTTCTATATAATCTATTTTAGCTAATTGTTCTTTTATTATTTCTTCTTTCATTATTTCTTTAATTTTATTGGCATTTCTTTCACCATTTTCTAAAAAATCCTTAGCTATATTTAAGCTTTTGCTTAATACTAAAGCTGCATTTCTTTCATCTTTTGAAAGATAAGTATTTCTCGAACTTTTAGCTAGTCCATCTTTTTCTCGTATTATTGAACATTGAACTATTTCTACGTCTATGTTTAAATCTCTAACCATTCTTTTTAAAACAGCAACTTGTTGAGCATCTTTTTGTCCAAAGTAAGCTTTATCTGGAGTAACTATATTAAATAATTTAGAAACAACTAAGCAAACTCCATCAAAATGACCTGGTCTTTTTGCTCCACAAAGTACACTTGTAAGATTTGAGACACTAACATTAGTTGATTTGTTCTCAAAATACATTTCACTTGGTTCTGGATTAAATACTACAGCTGCAGCTGCATTCATACATAATTTTAAGTCTTTATTTATATCTCTTGGATAACTATCATAATCTTCATTTGGTCCAAATTGTGTTGGATTTACAAATACGCTTACAACTACTTTATCATTTTCTAATACAGCTTTTTTTATTAAACTTTCATGTCCTTCATGTAGTGCTCCCATTGTTGGTACAAATCCTACTGAAAGTCCTTCCCTTTTCCATGACTTTATTAAACTTCTAAGTTCTTTTATTTCTTTTACTAACATTTTTTATATCCTCTCTCTACTAACATGAAATTAATTATTTATAAGTATGAATTATATATTGTTGAACTTGTTATTAAATCAAATTTTTATAGTATTAAAACTAATATTAGTTCATTATTTTCTTGATTATAGTTTTAAATAATTTTTCTTTAATATAATTTTTGAAGCTCATTTTCATCAATCTTAAAAGTGTGTTTTTCTTCTGGAAATGTTCCTTCTTGAACTTCTTGAACATAAGAACCAATAGCTTCTTTCATAATTGTACCTATATTAGCATATTGCTTAACAAACTTTGGTATAAAATCAGTAAACATTCCAAGCATATCTTGATAAACTAAAATTTGCCCATCACAATATTTACCTGCTCCTATTCCTATTGTTGGAATTGAAACTGCACTCGTAATAAGCTCAGCCACCTTTTCTGGAATTCCCTCAAGTACAATAGAAAATGCTCCAGCTTTCTCTAATAGAACAGCATCTTCTATTAGCTTTTTAGCTGCTGATTCACTTTTACCTTGAACTTTAAAGCCACCAAAAGCGTTAACAGATTGAGGTGTTAATCCAATGTGTCCCATTACAGGAATTTGAGCATCTACAATAGCTTTAACTTGAGATGCAACATTTGCACCACCTTCAAGCTTAACTGCACTTGCTCCCCCTTCTTTAACTAACCTCCCAGCATTTAAAACTGCTTGTTCAATAGATACATGATAAGATAAAAAAGGCATATCACTTACTATAAGAGCATTTTTCGCACCTTTTCTAACAGCTTTCGTATGATAAATCACTTCATCCATAGTAACAGATAAAGTATCTTCTTCTCCTTTAATTACCATGCCAAGTGAATCTCCAATAAGAATTCCATTAACATTGCTTTCATCAATTATTTTTGCCATTGAATAATCATATGCAGTAAGCATACTTAATTTCTTTCCTTCACCCTTAGCTTGTTTGAAAGTTAATACAGTATTTTTCACTAGTCTAATCCTCCTAAAAGTTTATATATTTCCAAATGCTTTTTTGAATTATTTAATAAGTTTTCTAATTCATTTTCCTCTTCTTGATTCACAGAATTAAATTTTTTATTTCTAATTTTTAAATTGTCTACCTTCTCATTTGTCGAAATATTTGTATTATTATCTCTTAGAGCTACAAGCTTTAACAAATTTAAGGAGAGAATCTTATACAAATCTTCATCTTCTTTTTCTAAAACAGAAATATGTTTTTCTATAGTAGTAATATCGCCTCTTAATACAGGACCTGTTAAAGAATTAATAAAACCTTTTTGAACTATGCTGTCAATATTCCCTTGAATTAATGGTTTAACAGCATTTAAAGCATCTTCCTCATTTAACCCAATTTTTCTTAAATAACTTGTACCTATTTCTAATAAAGACAAAGTAAGGTTAGAAATAAAAACATTAGCTAAATGATAAATTGAAGAAGTTTCTTTATTTCTTACGAAAAACTTATTTTCAAGCGTTTTAATAAGATTAATAACTGGAAAGTTCCCTTCATTAAAATTTATTTTGTTCTCTTTTAACTCAGAACTTCTAAATAAAGAATTTACAGTAAATGCTTTAAAATCTTCATTCATATTATCATTTAAAGATGAATTCTCTAAAACATCACCTTCAATTGAAAAATATATTTTTTCTAATTCTTTTAAATCTGTGTTTTTATTTGAAAATGCAAATATGGGATGTATAGAATAGATTAGTGCACCAGAATGTTTTGCATTATATAATACATTTGATTTTAACGAGCCACTGGTGTGGCAAATAGATTTGTTATTTAGATCAAATTTTGATAATTCTCTATCTATAATTGAAATTGTGTCATCAGGCGTTGTAATAAATAATATATCACTGTCTTTAATAATCTCTTGAATGCTGTCATAAAATTTTGATTTAGTAATATTAACTGCTTCAATGGTTGTTTCTATATTTCTTCCATAAAAGCCACTTAAAGTTATCCCTTTGTGAGTAAAGTAGCGCCCTAAACTCACGCCTACCTTCCCAGGACCAATAAATCCAATTTTAATAGTATCACCTCCATATGTGTGATACAACATCCTAATTTCAATCTCATTCATTATAGATATGAGTTGTATTATAAATTTTAATGCTTAAAAATTCGGTGTAACTCTCTATTAAGATACTACCCACTGATATTCTACCACTATGTTTTAACTTTAACAATAAAAATTATTATAGAAATTTTACCAAATTACCAATATTGATTCTGTTCATGGATATTTAATTTTAAAGTTTTTTTATACTGAGTGATACAAACTAATGCTCTCTTTTGTGGCTATTTAATTCTGCCATCATATTTAATCCGTGTAAACTTTTTGTTTTAAACTTGCATGTTTTATGATTTTCATTTATTTTACTCCATTATATCACCGGTTTTGTAAATACTATGCAAATAGAAATAGGTCTCTAATGATAATTATTATTGTTTACAAACGAATAAAAATATAGTATTATGAATTTAAAGCAAAAATCAACTAGAATTTTATTCTATATATTCCAATTAACAATGTACAGCTAATACTTGATTGTTTTTGGGTATCAAATGTCAATTATTAATGAAATTAATCACCTAAATTAGAATGTATAATCTTAATTAGAATATATATATGATAATGTAATAAATTTTCAAAAAACAATAATTAGATTTTAATTATATACAATGATTAATAATTATTTTGGAAGGAAGAGATCAAAATGGAATTAAACATAAAAAAACTAACTGAACATAAAAAACTAGGTTCAACAATAACTGTAAAAAATCCAATAGTTATGGCACCAATGACTACTTTTTCAGCAAATGAAGATGGAACAGTATCTGATGCGGAATTAAGTTACTATAAAGCTAGGGCTAAAGGTGTTGGAATGGTAATTACTGCAACAACATATGTAACCCCTTCTGGCAAAGGTTTTTCAGGACAATTTGCTGCCTATAATGATAGTTTTTTACCTGGACTAAAAAAATTATCTGAAGTTATAAAAGGCGAAGGTGCTTTGGCAATTCTACAGATATTTCATGGTGGTAGAATGGCAATTCCTGCAGAAATACAAGGCGGACAAACTATTAGTGCAAGTGCTATAGCTCCAGAAAGACCAGGTGCAATGACACCTAAAGAAATGACAGAAATAGAAATTCAAGATACAATAAAAGCTTTTGGTGAAACAACAAAACTAGCAATTGAGGCAGGTTTTGATGGTGTTGAAATTCATGGTGCTAACACATATTTGCTGCAACAATTTTTTTCACCTCACTCAAATCGCAGAGATGATTTTTGGGGTGGAAGTATAGATAAGCGAATGAATTTTCCATTGGCTGTTATATCAGAAGTTAAAAAAGTAGTAAAAGAAAATACTTCTGAAAACTTCATAATCGGATATCGTTTTTCTCCAGAGGAAATGGAAACTCCAGGTATAACCTTAGAAGATACACTTTCGTTTATAGATGTATTGGCTGATCAAGAACTAAGTTATTTACATGTTTCTTTAACAGATTTTTGGCAAAGCTCAATGCGTGATAAAACAAAAACTAGTCCTGTTATTTGTACAATATTAGATAGAATTCATGGAAAAGTGCCATTTATTGGTGTTGGATCTATCCATACACCTGAAGAGGCTATAAAAGCATTAGAAAGCGGTGTTGATTTTATAGCACTTGGTAGGGAAATAATTATGGAACCAAAATGGGTTAATAAAGTCCAACTTGGAAAAGCTTCTGAAATACGAACTACTTTAAGTAAAGATGCTAGAGATTCTCTAGCTATACCAGTTCCACTTTGGAATGCAATTATAAATACACCAGGTTGGTTTCCAATTACAGAATAGTATATATTCAATGTGTCAACCATTTTGGAAAATACACTAAAATAGTTTTAACATTAGCACCAGTTCTAACTGGTGCTTTAAATATTTACAAGTATAATTTTACTTATTTCGTATGTATCTTGCACGCTAATATATTTTATTTTTATATCTTCATTACTAATATGAATTCTTCTTAATTCACATTTTTGTTTACAAAACAAAAAGGCTGTTGCAAAATTATATGCTCCCTTCACTATGAAAGGGAGCATATCACAGACCAAACACTTTTTTTCATTTGTCCAGTCTATAGGTATCATTTTATTTAGTCATTGCTTTTTAGTTTCTATAATATAATTATTTAAGTTTTAAATAAAATCATTATCATATATTTCTTTTGCTAATGGGAATGGTTCAAGAGCTCTTTCCAATATCCCTTGGACATATCCTATTAAAACTCCATAATTAACAATTGGAATATCATGTTCAACTGCACTATTTATCCTAGAAAGCATTGCTGCTCTATTTAACATGCATCCTCCACAATGAATAATAAGCTTATATTTTTTAGTATCATCTGTAAAAGAAGATCCAGAAGAATGTTCAAAATTTATTTGTTTACCTGTCATCTGGCGCACCCATCTTGGTATTTTTACTGTTCCAATATCGTCACACTGTCTATGATGAGTGCACCCTTCAGAAATCAATACATTATCACCATCTTCTAGGGATTCTATTGCTTTTGCACCTTTTACAAGCTCTACAAGATTCCCTTTGTATCTTGCCTGTAATATTGAAAATGATGTAAGCATTATATCTTTAGGTGTATCTGCAGAAGCCTTTAAAAACACTTGGGAGTCAGTTATAACAAGCTTAGGTTTTTTCTTTAGATTTTCAAGAGTTTCCCTTAATTCATGCTCTTTTGTTACAATAGCTATAGCATCACTTTCTATTATGTCTCTTATGGTTTGCTGTTGTGGAAGAATAAGTCTTCCTTTAGGAGCTGCTTTATCAATAGGTGTAACAAGAACAACTATATCTCCTGGACTTATAAGATCTCCTACTAACTTGAATTTATCTTCATTATCTGGTATTATTTCTATAATTTTTTGTTTAAGTTCATCTATTCCACTTTTGTTTAATGCTGAAACTGAAACAAATGGAATACCAATTTCATTTTCAATATTATTTATTTCTTCTTTTGTTATATTCCTTTGGTCTGCCTTATTCAAAATGCAAATCATAGGTATTTTCTTTTCTTTTAATTGATTCATAATAGTTAGATCATTTTCAGTAACTCCAATAGTACTATCTATCACTACTAATGCAACATCTGTCTTTGAGAGAACTTCAACAGTTTTCTTTTTTCTTGACTCACCTAATTCGCTTTCATCATCAAGTCCTGCTGTATCAATTATCATACAAGGCCCTATAGGAAGAATTTCAATGGCTTTATAAACAGGGTCAGTAGTTGTCCCTTTCACATCAGATACTATAGAAATTTCTTGATTTGTAAGTGCATTTATAATACTGGATTTGCCGGCATTTGTCATTCCAAATAGAGCAATATGTACTCTCTCTCCAGATGGTGTTGTATTTAAACTCATATTATTACTCCTTTTTTTAATTAATTTAATATTTTTAAAGTATTTTCTTCTATTATAATATAAAATATTGATATTATAAAATATTTAAGGAGTGTTTATTTTGGATTATAGATTAGAAGAAGATTTATTAGGTGAAAAAAATATAGATAATTGTACATACATTGGAATAAATACAGCTAGAGCTTTGGAAAACTTTGATTTAAATAGTAAGACTGTAAATTTGAATCTTGTAAAAGAAATTGCTCTTATAAAAAAGGCAGCAGCAATGACAAATAAAAAATTAAAATTGCTTGATCCTGAAAAAGCTGATGCAATAATAAAAGCAAGTGAAGAAATCGTAGAAGGAAAATTTGATTATGAATTTAAAGTCAGTGCATTTCAAGGAGGTGCTGGTACATCTACAAATATGAATGTAAATGAAGTTATTGCTAACAGAGCTATTGAACTGTTAGGTGGCTCTAAAGGAGATTACAATTTAGTACACCCCCTTAATCATGTTAATATGTCCCAATCAACTAATGATGTTTATCCTTCTGCACTTAGAATTGCGGCAATCAGGTTAATCAGAAAGTTAAGCAATTCTTTGTCTAGTTTACAGGAAGCTCTTCAAATGAAAGAAAATGAGTTCTCTGATATAATAAAACTAGGAAGAACTCAATTAATGGATGCACTGCCAATGACAGCTGGGCAAGGCTTTGGAGCATATTCAAAAGCAATAGAAAGAGATAGATGGAGAATATATAAAGTAGAAGAAAGATTAAGGCAGATTAACCTTGGAGGTACTGCAATAGGCACAGGATTAAATGCTACAAATAAATATGTATTTATGATGACAGACATTATCCAAGATTTAACTGGCCTTGGTATAGCAAGGTCTGATTATCCTATGGATATTACACAAAACTGTGACATATTTGTAGAAACTTCTGGATTATTAAAATCCTGCAGCGTAAATCTTCTTAAGATTTCAAATGACTTAAGATTGTTGAATTCTGGTCCTCGTGGAGGAATAGGAGAGGTAATTCTTCCTAATATGCAGGCTGGCTCAACAATTATGCCTGGAAAGATAAACCCTGTTATTCCTGAGATGGTTGCACAGGTAGGCTTAAGAGTAATTGCAAATGATAGTGCTATAACTATGGCAAGCTCCATGGGGCAATTAGAACTAAATGCATTTACTCCACTTATAGCAGAATGTTTACTTGAATCTCTAGAGCTTCTTGATAGAAGTGTCATTATTTTTAAAGAGAAATGTATAACCGGATTAGAAATGAATAGTGACAGATGTTTAGAAAACTTAGAAAAATCTTTAGTTTCTGCAACAGCTTTAGTTCCTCATTTAGGTTATGATAAGGCTAGCTCAATATCAAAAAAAGCCTTAGCTACAGGAAAAACAATAAGAGAAATTCTTTTAGAAGAACAAATCTTGCCTCTTGAGACTATAGACAAGATCTTATCTCCAGCAGAATTAATAAGGACTCATATACCTGGAAAATAAACTAATAATATATATTATAAATAAAAAAACTGCAATAAGAATTTAAAAGGTCTGGCTCCAATGCAATATCGGAACCAGACCTTAAACTAAGTTTTCCTATCTATCTACGAAACTAATATAGTCTAAATTAATGGAAGTTGAATATTTATCAACTAAGGATAATAAATCACTTTTGAAAATTAACAGCCTCTTCATAGCTGTAACTTTCTTGATCGTAAAATAATCAAATCTCCCCTTACATATTTCTCTATAAAAAAGCTACATTACTTCTTCAATTGAACATACATTTTCAATTGAGTGAAGCTTTAAAATATACTCTGAATGATCAATTTTTTGAGCTAAAGTTAAAGTCATTGTTAATCCAATAATATGTCTATCAAATTCATGTGAATTCTTAACTTCTATATTTGAAATCTTTGTTCCGTCAGATTTTACTGTATTAATAAAATTCGTAACGCCAGCTATATCCTTAAGTTCAGCGTATACATCCATTATTTTTGAATGGGTTCTTGAATATAAATCTAATTTATGAAGCACTGTTAATACACCAAATAAAAAAATACATGATATAATAGCACCTTCATAAAAACCAATTCCTATAGCAAGTCCCATACATGCACAAGACCAAAGCCCTGCTGCTGTAGTAAGACCTTTAACTTCATTTCTTCCAACAACTATAATTGTACCTGCTCCTAGAAAACCAATGCCACTTATAACTTGAGCTCCCATTCTGCTTGCATCTGTATTGATTCTCAGAATATCCGTCATAAATTGGCTAGTTATCATAACCATAGCTGCACCAATACACACTAAAATATGTGTTCTAAGACCTGCCGGTCTTTTTTTTCTTCCTCTTTCTGCACCGAGAATTCCTCCGCAAATGGTAGCTAAGGTCAATCTTAAAATTATTGATACTGTGTTAATTTCTCTTAAATATGCTGATACATTATTAATTACATCTTCCACTATCTTTCCCCCTGTATTTGGAATATATGTAATTTATACATTATAAGTTCTTAAATCATAATGTATAAATCACATATAAATTTTTATTAATCCTTAGTATATTAACTAAATAAATTTAAAATTTCATCTTCTTTTAAAGTGTTTATAAATTCTCCAACAGATAAATCATCACCTAAAATTTTATTTATTAATTCTCTCTTTGAATCTTGAAGTTCTACTATTTTTTCTTCAATAGTTCCACTTGAAATCAATTTGATTACTTCAACTACATTTTGTTGACCAATTCTATGAGCTCTATCCGTAGCTTGATCTTCAACTGCTGGATTCCACCATGGATCAAAATGTATAACTATATCTGCACTAGTTAAATTAAGCCCTGTCCCTCCTGCTTTCAAAGAAACTAAAAATACAGGATTTTCTCCATTATTAAATTCATCAACCATCTTCATTCTATTAATTGATGAAACTTTCCCATCTAAGTAAGAAAATAAGAACTGTTTTTCTTTAAGTATCTTACCTATATTCTTAAGTACAGACGTAAATTGAGAGAATACTAATATTTTATGACCTTCTTCTATACTCTGCTCTAAAAGTTCAATAAGTGCTTCTATTTTACCACTTGTACCTACATAATTATCCATTGTAACAGAAGGATCTAAACATATTTGACGAAGTTTTGTTATATAAGCTAGAATTTCAATTTTACTCTTATTAAATTCAAAGTCTTCAACCTTTTTTTGAATTAAATCTTTAACGTAATTTGCATAAGTTTCATATACTATTTTTTGTTCATCACTTAAAGATACAAGTAATCTCTTTTCTATTTTATCTGGTAATTCTTTAATTACATTTTTCTTATAACGTCTTAAAATAAATGGTTTTACAAGTCTATTTAATTCTTCTAATATTTCTGGTCCTTCTTCAAGCCTTCTATGATATCTTGTTACAAATTTTTTCTCATTATATAAATATCCAGGCATTATAAAATCAAATATTGACCAAAGTTCCATTAAAGAATTTTCTATAGGAGTTCCTGTTAATGCAAATCTAGATTTTGCTTTAATCTCCTTAACTGACTGAGCACTTAATGAAGTTTGATTCTTAATATTTTGAGCTTCATCTAAAATACAATAATCAAATTCCATATCATATAATTCACCATCACGTCTTAAGAGATTGTAAGTAGTTAAAATCACATCATAATCATTATAATTTTTTATTAACTCTTCTCTTTCTTCTCTTATGCCATTTGAAATAGCAATTTTCATAGATGGTGCAAACTTATCAAATTCATTCTTCCAATTATAAATTAAAGAAGTAGGAGCTATAATAAGTGTTTTTGAATTTGGTTTTGAAAGTAAAAAAGTTATTGCTTGAAGAGTTTTTCCAAGTCCCATTTCATCACCAAGAATTCCACCAAAACCCAAATAATCTAAGGTTCTAAACCAATTGTAGCCTTCTTTTTGATACTCACGAAGTTTAGCTTGAATTCCAAAAGGTGGTTGAAATGATTTATCCTTAATATTGCTTACTCTTCCCTTAAGTTCTTTAATTTCATCACAACTTTCTATGAATCTAAGCTCTTTTTCTTCTAAATAATCTTCAATATAGGCAGCTTTATTCATTGGAAATTCAATTAAATTATTCTTTAATTCATCTTCTAAAAGCAAATTATCCATAAGAATTAAAGCTTCTTTAAGAGCTTCTTCTTGTAAATCTAGAAATTCACCATTTTCTAGTTTATAATATTTTAAATTATCCCTAAAGCTTCTAAGTATCTTAGTAACCTCATCTTCTGAAATATTAGAAATTTCAAATTGAAATTCAAAGTAATTAAACTTACCCTTTCTAACGTCTCCCTTAAAATCAGATTTTTTAATATCTTTTATTCCTTTAAATCTTTCAGAATAAAAAACTTCACCATACTTTTGAATCTTTTCTATTTCATATTTAAAGAATTTAAAAGCATCGTCATCATCTCTAAAAAAGTACATTTTTCCATTAACTTCTTCAAAACCAAGACTTCTAAGAATTCCAAAGACTTCATATTCTTTATTAGTATCCCTATATATAACTTTATCTGTATATTCCTCAAAATAATTAAACTCATGTCCTTCATAAGACACCTTAAATAATAAAGATATTTCCTTGTCTTTATCAAAATAAAATCTAAAAGTTACTGGTCCTTTTACAACTTTGCTTCTTATTTCTCTAGATAAAGTCAAATCCTTTGTGATTTTTTGCAATGATGGTATTAGCTCTTTTAAAATTTTACTTTCTTGGTCTTTATTAAAGCTTACGGTTTGTGTTGCATTAAAAATCTTTAAGTAAGGAGATAATCTTTCACATTGCTCTATTGATGGAATATAAATTAGAGTTCCATATAAAAATACATCTTCATTTTGTGTTAAAACTTCTGGCATTCCATGTCCAGTACCTAGAACTATATAATTATCCTCATTAGATAACGAAAATGGAACTGGCATATCGCCTTCTATTATTTCTGATTCTAATATTCTATAAAAGAAACCATCTCCTAAATATACTCTATTCTTTTTTATAATATTTAAAAATTCCTTAACCATCATATCCGGAAGAGTTAATGTTTTTCCATCTATTAACTTATCTTGATGGCGTTTAAAATTTCTATCCTGCTCTTCCATGTTTTTTATATTATAAAGAAATTTTATTAATCTTTTATCTTCATAAGAAAAACATTGCTCTTTTATATCAAAAACAAAATCTTTTCCATACTTTATTTGAATTTTATTGTAAAGTGATACTAAAAATTGATTAATATCACGAACCATATACATTTTATTACTTTTGTTTCTTAGACCTATTTTAAATTCAACTTGAAGCTTAGATGACCAATTATTTTTATTTATAATAATATCAACTTTAAGTTTTTCTTTTTTATTATCTCCAATAAGCAAAGATAAAAGATCTTCATTATTATTGGCTTTTACACCCGGTTTATTTTTCTTAGGCTGAATAACTTTTGTTATCTTCGTTCTCAATTCATCATCAGCATCAATATTTTTTAAAAATTGATAAAAGGTTGCAACTAAATGTTTGCAGCAATAATTATCCTTTGTAAATTCATTTTTTTCAAAATCTATGCAGCTACAATAAGATCCAATAATATCTTTTGTTTCATTATCGATTTCAAGCTTACATAAATATTCACTAAGAAGACTTTCAGAAACTACTGTAGACCGTAATTTAATATTATCTTTATCTACGATTACGTTTAATTCTCTAAGCAAATCATTTTTTAAAACACGCTCACCTTTTATTCTGACTGAATTGGTTATGCCTTTATTAAAGCCTTCTAGTAAAATTTGTTTTATCAATTTTATCACCTGCATTTTATTTTCTAACTTAATTTAATCATATAAAATAACAAGTCAAATTGGCTCATCTATATTGACTTGTTATTTTGATTATCTCATTTTATTCAAGCGTCTTAATCTTATTTATTAGATCTACACTAATATATTGCGATTTAGAAATTCCTTTTCTAAAATATCTTATTTGTTTATATTCTTTCCCTTGAAGATTAATATCTAAAATATCGATTCGTTCTCCTGTAAATATTGTTGCTTCTTGTTTTCCTTTTAAATATATATGTACTTCCATTATATTAAGTGAGATTATTTTTAAATATAAAATAATCTCATTCCCCTTTCCTATTTTGTATTCATTGTTCAATGAATATATTCCCAAAAATTAATTCATCTATATATGTTGCAATAAACATTTTAACATTACTATTTGAAGTGAAGTCATTTACTGTAATATAATTTTATTATGCAATTTATATAAATATTATTAGAAATATATTTAACATATGCAAGTTGACTTTTCTAAGAATGAATTGTTTTAACTTAGAACATATGTATTATTTCAAATTTAATTATTAGTCTTATAGTCTTCGATGGCTTCTGCAATTTCATTTAAGTATTCCCATCTTTCATATTTATTTTCTAATTCTTTTTGCAGCGCTTCTTTTTCTTTCATTAACTCATTAAGTTTACCATAATTTGAAGAATTCTTTGCCATATCCTTATCTAAATTTTCAATTTTTTCTTCTACGTTAGATATATCAGCATCTATTGTATCAAATTCCTTTTGTTCTTTAAAAGTAAACTTTGGTTTATTATCTTTAGTTCTTTCTTTACTTCCCTTACTTTTTTCTTCCTTAGATTTATCTTCAACGGCAGTAATATCTCCTTGAGATTTTTCTATTTCCTTTGAAATTAAGAAATCACTGTAGTTACCATGATACTCTTTAATTAATCCATTTCCTTCATATGAGAAAATTTTATTACATATTCTATCTAAGAAGTATCTATCATGAGATACAACAATTACTACACCCATAAATTTATCTAAGAAATCTTCTAATATTTTTAGAGTTTCAATATCTAAATCATTTGTAGGTTCATCTAATATTAAGAAATTAGGTGATTCCATAAGCACTCTAAGTAAATGCAATCTTCTTCTTTCTCCACCAGATAACTTTTCAATTGGAGTATATTGCATTGTGCTGTCAAATAAAAATCTTTCACACATACTTGATGCTGAAATTTTTGTTCCATCTTCTACAGGTATAAATTCTCCGCCTTCCTTAACATAATCAATAACCTTAAATTTGGGGTCCATATTCGTATTATCTTGAGCAAAACAAGCTATTTTAACAGTATCACCAATTTCAATTGTTCCACTGTCTAGAGGAAGTTTTCCTCTAAGTAAATTAACTAAAGTTGTTTTACCAGCACCATTTTCCCCAATAATTCCAATTCTATCATCTCTTAAAAATATGTAATTGAAATCTTTAATTAAAGTTTTATCTCCAAATGCTTTACACACATCATATAATTCAACAACTTTTTTACCAAGTCTAGAACCAATAAGTGAAATGTCAACATCATCTTGTCTATGTATAGTTTCAGTGCTTACAAGCTCATCAAATCTTTGAAGTCTAGCTTTTTGTTTAGTAGTTCTAGCCTTTGCACCACGTCTAACCCATTTTAATTCATTTTTTATTAAAGCATTTTTTTTGTCTTCTTGAACTTGCTCTGTTTCAAGCCTTTCAATTTTCTTTTCTAGAAATGCTGTATAGTTGCCAGGATAAGCATACATATTTCCTCTATCTAATTCAATAATTTTATTTGTAACTCTATCTAAGAAATACCTATCATGAGTGATCATTAAAAGAGCACCTTTTCTTCCATTTAAAAAGTCTTCAAGCCATTCTATAGAATCTGAATCTAAATGGTTTGTAGGCTCATCTAATATAAGCATATCACATGGTGTTATAAGAGAACATGCAAGTGCAATTCTCTTTTTTTGTCCTCCAGATAAATTTCCTACTTTTTCATGATAATCATTTATTCCAAGCTTAGTTAAAATTGTCTTAGCATCACTTTCTAAATCCCATAAGCTTAAGGAATCAATTTGTTCTTGCAACTTAATTAATTCTTTATTTAAAACTTCAAATTCTTCTGTCTTGCAAGAATTAGTTTTATCTAACAATTCTTCATATTTTCTAAGAAGCTGCATTTCTTTAGTATCTCCCTTAAAAACTTGTTCTAAAACAGTTGCCTCTGTATCAAAGTCAGGATTTTGATCTAAGTATTCAATTCTAACATTTTTGCCCTTAGTTATATTTCCCTCAAAAAATTCTTCACGTCCTGATACAACTTTTAAAAATGTAGATTTACCTGCACCATTTATTCCAATTAAACCAATTTTATCACCATCACTAATACCTAGTGATACATTGTTTAATAATATTTTTTCACTATAACTTTTATTTATATTCTCTAAAGTAATTATATTCATTTATTTTTGTACTCCTTTATGCATTATATACTACTTATTTTAACACATGAAGCTAATAATCCAAAATTTAAGACTAAAAATATATTTACTAATTACTTTTCTTAGCAAATATATTTTTAGTCTCGTCTTCATTATATATATAAGTTCTAATTAAGTTGCTACAAACCAGTGTACAGTAACTGATATATGTAGTCTATTTTTAAAGCTTTATTTAGATTATCCACCGCACCAATCTAATTTTAGCATACTTTACTTTACATAATAATTATTATATAAACTAAATTGTATATTCTATATATATGTTATATGTCTTTTTTAACTTATTTATATACTTCCTTAAAAATTTAATTTGTTCATAAATATATAAAGGAGTAGAGGCTTAGCTATCTACTCCTTTATATTCATTAATTTATTTCTTTAATTAAATTTTCTATATCTCTATAAGTACTGTCTTCTTTATAAACTTTTTTTAATTCCCTACTTGCTTTATCCTTTTCTCCTGCTCTTAAATATGTTACGCCTAAAAAATAATTAAATTCTATAACATTACCTTTAAGTTCATCTGCTATATTAGCTATTCTATTAAAAATTTTAAATGCTTGGTTATATTCTTCATTTAAGCAATATGCTTTTGCAAGAAGTGTATCTCTTACATACTTTATTGGATCATTATCTTCATATTTTACTGATCGTAAATATTTTATACAATTTTCATAATCATTAATATTAAAATAACAAGCTCCAACAAGATAATTATATTTACTATTTTTAGCTTGCAGTACTTTACTCTTTAAAATATTATCTATAGTTTCTTTATAATTTTCCTCTTTATAATAAATTGATGAAAGTAATATAAAAGCTATTTTATTTTTTTCATCATATTTAATCGATTCATTAAGAGCTTCTTTAGCTTTTTCCATTTCATTTTTATCTATACAATCTAATCCAAGATTAAAAAATGTAGCTGAAATATTACTCGGACTTCTCTTATAAAGAATAAATATTATAACTGATATTGCAATTAATGCAATTCCACCATATAAATTTTTAAAGCATAATATAATTCCTGATATTAGCATCCATATTACCCAGCTACCATTCATTTCTTGATATTTCCCACATTCAGATAAATCCATATCTTGAACTATTATATTTCTCTTGTTTCCTTCAGAATTACTTCCCCCTAATTTCTTCTTACGCTGCTCTTCCATATCTTTTGCTCCCATCTTTTAAGTAAATTTTCAAAAATACGTTCCTAAAAGTTAATTACTCTAACTAATTCTTACTTGTTTTTGCTTTAAATATTCAACTTTTAATATAGAATAATATTTGCAATCAACAAAAACTCCTTTGTTATCCTTTACTACATTTCTTAAAGTACCTTCATAAACAAATTTGCATTTTTTAAGTAACATTCCTGACGCTATATTATTTATATGCCGTCTAGCTGTAATGCGCTGAAATTTAACTTCTACAAATGCAAATTCAATAATTTGATTTAGTACTTCCGTCATTATCCCTTGATTCCAAAAGTTCTGACCTATACAATATCCAATTTCACAATTTTCATTATAATTGTCTAAATTCGCAAGATTAATACTTCCAATAACATGTTTGCTATATTTATCCTCTATTGCCCAATTATAATATTCCTTACTTTTATAAGAATTCTCCCAAAAAGTAACTATCATATTAGTTTTTTCTATATTACAGTGTTCTGCCCATGTAAGATATTTAGCAACTTCTTTATCAGATGCCCAATTATGATACATATCTGAAATATCTTTAGAGGTAAAAGGTCTTAATATAAAGTTATTAGTTTCTAAATCTATAGTGCCTTTATGACTTAACATTAAAGTTCTCCTAGCATTAAAATCAATTAAAATTATTATTTACAACTATTATTTTACACCATAATCATTATAGTATAAACTATTTTATTGTCTAAAATTACTATAACTTAACATAGTTCTATGAAATAATGTATTTTATTAGGAAAAAGATACTCCCTAGACTTGATAGCTTGAATAATATTATATTAATTCAACTACTTGGAATCCCTCTGATGTAACTTTTTTTATAAAATCTTCTCCGTCTATATGAATACAATAAACTTGTTTTCTAAATTTAACTGGTATTAATTCGCTTAAAACGCTTAGCGATGTATGTACATTCCCTTCACCATCATTTAAACAAGTATCATGATATATTATATTCCCGGCTTTTAAGTAAGGTATAACATCAAAATTAGTCTCATAAGTATCTCCACTATAAAAAATGTGATTTCCATAATCAAATTTTAATAAAAATGAATATGTATTAAGAGTTTTTACATGCTTAGTTAATGAAGCATTAAAAGTTAAATTTAGTTCATTAATTCTTTTATCATTTGTATAATGTACAATAAAGCTTTCACCCTCAACAGAACCTGTAATTTTTAAAAATTCACTTATTTTTTCTTTTTCATAAAAATAAATGTTTGTTCTTATTTTTTGCTTCGAATAACAATACCCTACAAAGCTACCTAAAGAACCTATATGATGTGAATGCATATGAGTAATTAATACGTGAACATTTTTTATCCCATCAATTAAATTTTTAGTTACAACTTTTTCAAATATCCCTTCCCCACAATCTATTAATAATAACGTATCATCTTTTTTTATAAAACCACAAGTATTTCCTTCTATGACATTGTATCCCGAACCTCTGCCTAAGAATTCTAATTTATTCATAATTAATGCTCCTTAATAATATTATCATTTATGGATATCATTAACAATACTACGTTATTATTTCTAATTAGTAAAGTAGCTTGTTCTGCTTTATCCATTCCAAATCTATTTCTATAATTATGATAAAATTATTTAATATTACTTTATCCAATTAGAATTTTCTGAATATTATGTTATGTTTACGTTTTAGTTAGCATATTTTTGAAATTCTTATTGACAAACAGGATTCGTTTTTAATATAATTAATTCAAAGTTAATATAATATAAACAGTGATAAGGAAGAGTACATATATTATTAAAACGCAGAGAGAGAATGATTGCTGTAAATTCTCATGAAATATATATGGAATGTAGCCTTGGAGTTTTTAATGGAAATCTTCTATAGAGAGAGTAGAATTAAACGGATAGTCTACCGTTAAAAAGACAGTAATATCGGTTTTATACCTGTATTATGATGAGTGTGTATTTAATTATACAAATTTAGGTGGTACCGCGATGATATCCTCTTCGTCCTATTGTTATAGGATGAAGAGTTTTTTTATACAAAATTTATCCGATGGCTAGCATCCGTAACACTCCCACTTCTACAAGTTGGAGATAACGGCTGCACACTCCTAAACATTGTGACCCTTGAGGTTATAATTTCAACTAAGATTCAATTGTTACTAAATTAATGATATTTCTTGTGCTTCATATATTCTTATAAAAAATTAAAACATTTATGTAAGGAGTGATTTTTTTGAAATATAAAGGTTCTGAAATTGTTACTAAATTATTAGAAAATGAAGGTGTTGAATATATATCTGGTATTCCTGGAGGTTTTAATCTCCCACTTTACGACGCGTTATACAATAGTAACATTAAACATATACTATCTCGTCATGAGCAAGGCGCTGGTTTCATTGCACAAGGAATTTCAAGAAGTACAAATAAGGTTGGTGTATGTTATGCTACCTCTGGTCCTGGTGTCACTAATCTTTTAACTGCTATTGCAGATGCTAAACTTGATTCTATCCCTTTAGTTGCTATATCAGGTCAAGTTCCTTTATCTGCTATAGGAACAGATGCTTTTCAAGAAGTTGATGCTTATGGTTTAACAATTCCTATTACTAAGCATAATTTTTTAATTAGAAATATAAATGAACTTTTTACTGTTATTCCTGAGGCTTTTAAAATAGCTGTTGAAGGAAGACCTGGCCCTATATTAATTGATATTCCTAAAAATATTCAAAACGAAGTTATTGAGTTAGAAGAATTTCCTTCTAAAATTAAGGAAGATAAATCTATAAAAAATGAAAAAGATTTAAAGAGCTCTACTCTTTACTGTATGGCTGAATTAATTAATAATTCAAAAAGACCTGTTATTTATGCAGGGGGTGGTGTAATTAACTCTAATGCCTGTACTAACTTATATGAATTTTCAAAGAAAAGTAATATACCCGTAGCTTTAAGTCTTATGGGACTTGGTGCCTTCCCCTGCAATGATGAATTAAGTCTTGGAATGCTTGGAATGCACGGTGCCCCTTTTACTAATTATCTGCTTAATGAAGCTGATTTAATTTTAGCTTTAGGTGTAAGATTTGATGACAGAGCAACTGGGAATATAGAAAAGTTTTGTCCTAATGCTTCTATTATTCATATTGATATTGATCCTTCTGAAATAAATAAAATTAAAACAAGTAGTCTTTCAATGGTTGCAAACATTTATGATTTTATAGAAGCTATCATTCCACATATTGAAGCACAACCTAGAAATTGCTGGATTGAAAGAGTTAAATGTTTTAAAGAAAAATATCTTCTTCCATCCTATGAAAATGTATTACATCCAGCTAATATTATTTCTTTTATAGGAAACAATGTGCCAGATGATACTATTATTACTACTGATGTTGGACAGCATCAAATGTGGGTCGCACAAAGATATCCTTTTAAAACTCCAAAATCCCTACTAACTTCTAGTGGTCTTGGAACGATGGGTTTTGGGCTACCTGTAGCTATAGGTGCAGCTTTAACTAACCAAGAAAAAACTATAGTTTGTTTTAGTGGTGATGGATCTATTTTAATGAATATTCAAGAGCTTGCAACACTCGCTGATTTTAATCTTAATATAAAATTGATTATATTAAATAATCATCATTTAGGACTAGTACGCCAACAACAAGAATTGTTTTATAATGAGCATTATATAGCATCACATTTTATATCAAATCCAAACTTTAAAATTATAGCAGAAGGTTTTGGTATACCATCTTGTGATTTAGGAAATGAAGAAGAACCTTTAAAAAAATTAGAAGAAATATTATCTATAAAAGGACCTTATGTAATTAATGTTCCTATTGAAGAAACAGAAAATGTACTTCCAATGGTTGCTCCTGGTGCATCAAATATAGAAATGATAGGTGGTGAAAACTTTAATGATTAATACTAAATTTTATCTTATTGAATTGGTTGTTAGAAACCATTCTGGTGTGATGAGTCATATAACTGGCCTTTTTGCCCGCCGTGCATTTAACCTTGAAGGAATTCTTTGTGCACAAATAGGAGATGGTTCTACAAGTAAAATGTTTTTATTGGTAAAAAATGATTTTATTTTAGATCAAATCATAAAACAATTAGAAAAATTGTATGACGTACTTGAGGTTTCTTTGCATCAAGATTACGATCAATCTGTATTTGAAAATCTTGATAAGGTTCTTAAAATTAAACCTGAGTCTTAGAAATTTAGGTTTTAGAAAGGTTTTATATTCTCACTTTGACATAATCCTGTCACAATCTCATAGTATAATAACATTATAAAGTAGTTAAGAATTATTATTTCCCCTAAAAATAATAAATATTAGCCAGTATTCAGAATGGTTTACGCCTCCACGTAAGCCATTCTTTTATTTTCCAGATGTGGGTATTAAAACAAAAATAAAGTTAAGAAGTCTTATTCACTCCCTAACCTTATTATGTTATTAGTCTATTTATAATTTTCTACTAAAAATTTACCTAAATCCTTAATAAATAATTCCATACATTTTATAATTTATAATAAGAAGTATTATTTCTACAGGTAGTTATAATTTAGCTACTTAACGCACTTCTAATATTTATATCCAATTATAAAAGAATGACTTGGACCCTTTTGTAAGTCATTCTTTATAATTAAATGTTCTGGTATTTTTATTATAATTAAAATAGTCTTTTAGTATTGCCATTTCATAAAGAAAAATTAAGGAAGCTATAGATGGAAGATAAAGTTTTATTTTAGAAATATAAAACTTTTTATTACAATTAGAACATTTAATCTTTCCTTTTGTAAAAAAGAGTTGCGTTAATTTGACTTTATTATTACAGTAACGACATTTCATTGCATCTCCCCTAAATAAAAAGATTACTATGTAATAATTATAAAACTTTTCTAAAATATTACATAGTAATTTTTCAATAATATCATTATTTATTTTTATTGAAGTGCAACTTCATACCTTAATATATTTTCGCTCATTTTTTTAAATATTTCTTTAAAAGCATTATAGAAATCATCAATGGTTATATTTTTTTCAGATTCTAAAGCTTTATGCAAACTGTTATGATTAAATTTATTTTTTGATACATTAATTAAAAAGGCACTTTCAAAATAATTTATAGCACTTTCTTCAAGTCTTCCCTTTATTGATTTTACAAGTTTCTCTTTATCTTCTTTAGATATTTCTCCATTAACTGATACTATAATTTTACTTTCATTAGAATTAAATCCAACGGTATTGTACCCATAATTAACCAGCATTTTTAATATCGTCTTACTATCATTATAATCGCCATTCCTTAAGCTAAAATCAATTATCTTTTTCTTTTCTTCATTACAATTTCTATAATATATATGCTTATATTCCTTATAATCATCCTTTCTATTTCCAATTATAGTGCGGATTTCACTATAATAATATTTTTGCTGTTCATTATTTGTTTCTTCGCCTTCAATTATTCTATTCCACAAGTCAACTAAATAACCATTATATCTCTCATAAAGCATACCTACTAAAGCTTGTACACTCATTCTCTCTTGATTTAACGATATATTTATTATTTTTTCCTTGCTTGAAGGTTTAATTTTTATAGATTTTCCAATTTCTTCACTTGCCTCTTTTATATTCGTTAATAAATGCAAAAAATCATTATTTCTTTCTAGAACTTTCAATGTATTTACATCAATATCATTAAAGTATTCTGTCACAATAATTTTGTCCTTTAAGATTCCTATTTTTTTAGAAACATTAAATTTTATAGAATCTATAAGTTTCTGATTACTATTAACTACTACTATCTTATTTTCTTTACTAAAGGATTGATTTTTATAAGAATCTAATTTAGATAATATGCAAAATATTCTTTTATTTAAAGTTACTTTATTAATATTTTCTTTAAACTTTGAATAATAATCCATATCTTCATTACATTTAGCTAAAATTATAAATAACTCTTTATAATCTTCACTTATGCGATTTTCTATAATTTGTCCTATACTTCTATATTGATTATCTTTAGCATAATATATATATATGTTTCCAGAAAATTGTTCTTTGCTTGAAGGTGCTTCAATATAGGCTCTTTCAATCATAAGAGCACAAGAACTTTTTAATCCATATAGTGTTTCACATAAATTATAAAAACACTCATTGGAATATTTATTAATATGATCTTCATCTTCATTAATATATTTATGTCCTTCTTCCTCATCAGTATAGTATTTCAAAATCTTTTTTCTCCATTTATTATATTGTTTTTGAAAATTAATTTGGAATTCATTAAAATATTTTGCCCATATAAATTCATCTTTATCATCTAGTACATTTTGATCATCAATATAGTCTATTCTTCTTAATTCATTAAGCAGTTTCTCAAAATTAACAGATTCAAATATACTTTGTATACTATCTATCCCATAAAATTTATTTAAAGAAAATTTATAAAAATTATTTAATGCAGTTATATAATCTTGCTTAAATTTTTCAATAATATTTTCTTCATCATTTGCTACATTTTCAACTATAATACTTGCCTCGTAAATAGACTTTAAGATATTTTCCTTAAGCTCATAAATTATATCTTCATCTTTCTTTATAGCTAAATATATGCTAATAATATCATTCTTTACTGATGAACATAATATTTCTGTTGGAAAAATATAAAAACTATCATCATTCATAAAATCTACTTTATCAAAAGTTCCTTGCTTAACCAGCATTCTTTTTAAGAAATTTTTTTCTGAGTTATCAGATCCAATTATGTTTATTCTTGTTTTAGTTTCATTTTCAAATTTCTTTTTTATACTTCTCATAATATTCTCCTTTATAGATTTCATAATTTTAATTTTCAACCTACTATTATCAATATTCTCTTTACTTAATATTTATTCCATTAATAAATAAAACAATATAAATTCAAACTATAAATTTTTATATTTAAAATAGTCAATATTAATATTACAATTTTTACATTTTTTATCTCTAATAATAATACTTGTATTGGAAAAGCTGTAGTGCTAAATAATAATAAAATTGCACAAATAATTCAAATGGATATTAATAACTAGATAAATCTTTAATATTATTAGATGACAAATTTGTAAAATCATCTGAAAATAAGGATTTAAACATTAAAGAATTTGTTTTTTAATATTATAATTTTTCTCTTAAAAGATACAGAAATTTGAATTTATTATAATTTTTTTAAATAGTTTTGTATCTATATTTTATTAACTAAAAATAGAGAGCATGTTTTTATTATAAAATAAATTACATGCTCTCTATTCTTATTATATTACAAAAATAATCTGCTTGAGAATATTAATATATATGTTGTAATTTTGCTTATTCAATATATATTAATTGATTTTCTTAAAGAGTTAAAATTGTAACGTACAATATATCCTAAAGCTCACTAAGCTTCTTATCTACAAGTTCTTTTGCTACCTTTGGATTTGCTTTTCCTTTTGAAAGCTTCATTACTTGCCCCATTAAGAATCCAGCACTTTGTGTCTTTCCAGCCTTGTAGTCTTCTACTGATTGAGGATTGCTAGCAATTACATCAGCAACTATTTTTTCAAGTTCATCAGTTGAGCTTATTTGCATAAGTCCTTTTTCTTCAATTACTTTCATTGGATCTTTATTTTCGTCAAAGATTTCATCAAGAACTTCTCTTCCTACATTATTGCTTATTTTACCTTCCTCAACTACTTTAAGAAGCTTTGCAAATGTTTCAGCTTCAAAAGTCATATCTTCTGATTCTATCTTTTTATCATTTAATATTCTTAAGATATCACCAAGTATCCAGTTTGCAGCCATTTTAGGTGTAATTCCAAATTCTACAACTTTTTCAAAGAATGTAGCAAGGACTTTATCACCTATTAAAATTTCAACTTCTTTTTCTGTAAGTTCATATGCTTTTAAAAATCTTTCTCTCTTTTCATCTGGCATTTCAGGTAGAGAGTTTTTTGTTGATTCAATTTGTTCATCATATATTATAATTGGTGGTAAATCTGGTTCAACAACATATCTATAGTCATGAGCTTGTTCTTTAGATCTCATTGAAATTGTTTTACCTTTTGCTGCATCCCATCTTCTAGTTTCTTGAATAACTTTGTGCCCTTCATTATAGCTATATAATTCAATTTGTCTTTTTTCTTCTTTTTCTAATGCTTTTTGAAGTTCTCTAAATGAATTAATATTTTTAATTTCAACCTTAGTACCATATTCTTGTTGCCCTACTGGTCTTAAAGAAATATTAGCATCACATCTAAGCGAGCCTTGTTCCATACGACAATCAGAAATTTCACCGTACTCTAAAATACCTTTAAGTTTTCTTACAAATGCTACAGCTTCACCAACACTTCTTAAGTCTGGTTCTGTAACTATTTCTGCTAGTGGAACACCAACTCTGTTATAATCTATTAAAGAAATTGGTTCTCCTTCTACATGGATTAACTTACCTGCATCTTCTTCTATATGAATTCTATTTAATCTAACATTTACTTGTTTCCCTTCATATTCATATTCAACAGTTCCACCAGAACATATTGGTTTATCAAATTGTGAAGTTTGATATGCTTTGGGAAGATCAGGGTAAAAGTAATTTTTTCTATCCATTTTGTTATATTTATTTATTGTACATCCAAGTGCAATACCTGCTTTAATTGCTAAATTTACTACTTCTTCATTAAGTACTGGTAATGTCCCTGGTACCCCTGTACATATTGGACATGTATTGGCATTAGGTTCTGCACCAAATTTTGTTGAACAAGAGCAAAATATCTTAGTTTTTGATTTTAGCTCAGCATGTATTTCAAGTCCTATTACTGTTTCAAAATTCATTGTTGTCCCCTCCTATACTTCAAGCGCTAAAGCTTGCTCTAAGCTATATGCAGCCTTGAATATTTTTTCTTCACATAACATATCACCCATTAATTGAATTCCAATTGGTAAACCTTCGCTGCTGATACCTGATGGAATTGAAATTGCTGGATTTCCAGCTAAGTTAACGTTAATAGTGTAGATATCTGCTAAATACATAGCTAGTGGGTCAGCATTTTTTTCACCAATTTTAAAAGGTAATACTGGAGATACTGGTCCTACTATTAAATCATATTTCTTAAATGTATTTTTAAGATCATGTCTTAATTTGTGTCTAAATTTATCTGCTTTGTTATAGTAAGCATCATAATATCCAGATGATAAAGCATATGTTCCCATCATTATTCTTCTCTTAACTTCTGGTCCAAAACCTTCTGTTCTGCTATTTTCCATTAATTCATCTAAATTAGTATAGTTTGTAGTCTTATATCCATATCTTATACCATCATATCTAGCTAAGTTAGTACTAGCTTCTGCAGATGACATTATGTAATAAGCTGCTAATCCATCTTTAATGATTGGAAGAGAGAATGTTTCAACTTCAGCTCCAAGCTCCTTTAAAACTTCTAAACTATTTTTAACTGAAGCTTTAATTTCCTCATCTAAGCCTTCACCAAAGAATTCCTCTGGAACTCCAATTTTCATACCTTTAATTCCTTCTTTAAGAGATTCTGTATAATCTATTTCCTTTAAATCTCTTATACTTGTAGAATCATATTCATCAGTTCCTGATATTATGTTTAATATATATGCACTATCTTCTACTGAGTTAGAAAATGGTCCTATTTGATCTAAAGATGAACCAAAAGCAATAAGTCCGAATCTAGAAACTAATCCATAAGTTGGTTTAAGTCCTACAACTCCGCAAAAAGCTGCTGGCTGTCTAATTGATCCACCAGTGTCTGAACCTAAAGATACTGGTGCCATTTTACCTGCAACTACGGCTGCAGATCCACCTGATGATCCCCCCGGAACTCTAGTTAAATCTCTTGGATTAAAAGTCTTTTTAAATGCAGAATTCTCATTAGAAGATCCCATTGCAAATTCATCCATATTAGTCTTCCCAATAATTATTGCATCTTCTGCTAACAATTTTTTCACTACTGTTGCATCGTATGGAGGTACAAAATCCTCTAACATTTTTGATGCACAAGTTGTATTAACACCTTCTGTACAAATATTATCTTTTATAGCTATTGGAATACCAGCTAAAGCTCCTAAAGTTTCACCTGCTTTAATTTTTGCATCTACTTCCTTTGCTTTAGCTAATGCTTCATCACAAGTAAGTTTTAAGAAAGCATTTACTGAAGACTCAGTTTTTGAAATTTCATCAATATATGATTGAACTACTGCTTCACTAGTTAATTCTCCACTTTTAATTTTACTTACCATTTCTTTTAAATTCATTTTCATTATAATCTCACCACCCTATTCAATAATCTTTGGTACTTTAATATAAGTATCTTGCATATCTTTAACATTTCTAAATAAATCTTTACATTCAAAGACTTTAACTTCATCTTTTCTGATTATTGGTTTTAATTCTTCCTTATCCATATCATCTTCAATTTCTAAATCAAGTTCATTTAAATATTGAAAATTATCTAAAATACTTTCAAATTCACTTGCAAATTTTGCTGCTTCTTCATCAGAAAATTTTAATTTAGAAAGCTTTGCAATATATTTAACTTCATCTATACTTACTTTCATTATTTTCACCTCATCGTTTTTTTGTTTATATTTCTTTAGCCACAGAACAATTGAAGCAAAACTCAAAAATATTTCTTTCAAAACACTCATATAGAGTTTTTTTTCAAGTGCTAACTGATTTACGGAGTTAATCTCTTCATATCTCTTGGGAATAGAGCTGCTTCTCTTATATTTCCAAGGTTTAATATTTGCATTGTTATTCTTTCAAGTCCTATGGCAAATCCTCCATGTGGTGGCATTCCATATTTAAATGTATCTAAGTAGAAATCAAAGTCTTCAATTTTTATACCCATTCTTTCCATCTTAGCCTTTAACATTTCATAATCATGAATTCTTTGTCCACCTGTTGTAATTTCAACACCTTTGAAGATTAAATCAAAACTCTTTGTAATTTCAGCATTATCTTCACATTCCATTGCATACATTGGTCTTTTTGCTGATGGATATTCTGTTAAGAATACAAAGTCAGTGTTATATTTATCTTTAATATATTTGTGAAAAAGAGCTTCTCCTTCATTATCAATATTTCCAACTGGTGATTTTTTATTAAATTCTTTTAATAAAATTTCTTGTGCTTCAGCGAGCGGTATTCTTGGAATCTTTAATTCATCAGGAAGTTCTACATTAAATAAATTTAATTCTTCACTACATGTTTCTTTCAAATGTTTATATAAATAATTTAAGAATTTTTCTTCAATATTCATAAGATCTGTTTCATCTTTTATAAAGCCCATTTCAACATCTAAACTTACATATTCATTTAAATGTCTCCATGTATTATGAAGTTCTGCTCTATATGCATAGCCTACTTCAAATACTCTTTCAAAGCCTGCTCCAACCATCATTTGTTTCCAGAATTGTGGACTTTGTGAAAGGAAAGCTCTTCTGTTAAAGTAGTTTACAGTAAATACTTCTGATCCACCTTCTGTTCCTGAATGAGTTAATTTTGGAGTATGTATTTCTTCAAAATAATTACTCTTGAAAAATGCTCTAAATGCTGTTTCAATTTCATTTTGAACTCTAAAAATTGCTTTTTTCTTAGGAATTCTGAGACTTATTGTTCTGTAATCTAATTGAGTTTCAAGTGCTGCTTTGTCTTTATATCCTTGAATCTCAAATGGAAGCTTATCATAAAAAACTTTACCTGCAACTTCAATATTTGTTACTTCAACTTCAATCCCCTTTGGTGCTTTTTCATTTGCATGAACTACCCCTTTTACTTCAATTGCATTTTCAAGTCTTAATCCTTTAATTTGTTCTTTAGTACATACAAGTTGAATTATTCCTGACTTATCTCTAAGCATAATGAAAGAAACATGTGAAAGATCACGAATTTTATGAACCCATCCTTTAAGTAATACTGTTTCTTCACTATTAACTGCTAAATCCTTAATATAAATTCTTTCCATCGTTATTACTCCTTTTTCTATTTATTGCTTATTTTTACAATTTCTTTTTATAAAAATTTCTTATTAAGACGTTTTTATATATAAATTTATATATAAAAAACTCGTCCTTATGCATAATGCATAGGGACGAGATTACTTCGCGGTACCACCCTAGTTGGTTTTATATAAAACCCACCTTAAACAAGCACAAAACTTTATTGTTTTATACCCTCCATTTTTAACGGTATGGACCCGGTTAAGCCTACTCTTTCCCAGTTATATTCTAGAAAATTTCAGTTAACTGCTCCGAAGTGTTCTTTCAATTCAGAACTCATACAGATATTCCACCATCATCTGCTCTCTTAAAATCGTTCATTTGAATTTACTTTTCTTCATCATCGCATATATAAATTTTATTTCAAAGCATTAATTTTTATATAATTTATAGGTACATTACCTACGAGTTTCATTATATTGCATAATTATGTATAAATCAATACTTTTTTCGAAAAAGTTTGTTAATTTATTTTCTTCATTAATACATATCGTCTTAATCCACCATACTTTAGCTTATCTGCGATAACACTATAACCAAGATTTTCAAAGGTGTTTACACTAAATTTATTATCTGGTGCAGCTGTTGCACACATATACTTCATTCCTGCTTCTTTTCCCATTTGTTCAATCATTTCACACATTATTTTTTGAAGTTTATTACCTCTATATTCATCTAAAACTACTGTTGATTCAATCTGTCCAACTCTCAAGAGTTCTTCATCTTTAATTTCTATATCATATCCATAATTATGGTCTTCATAGCCATATTCAATGTAAACTCCCATAGCTATTAATTCATTATTTTCTAAAGAAATATACCCTAAAATTTTACCTTTTTCATTTATAGTTTCTACAAATTCTTCTTTATCTGAACATGAATAAAAATCCTTATTTTCTAGTCCATCATAAATCTTCTGTTGAATCTCCATTATTTTATCAATATAAGTTAAATCTAATAGTTTTAATTCAACTTCTACATTATTTCCATCTTTTCGCTTTAAAATTAACTTCTTCATTTTATTTTTAGCAAGAACATATAGCTTATAAAAAATTCTTGCTAGCCTCCAATCTAATTAATATCTAATAAATATAAGTTATTATTTAAACCTTATATTTAACTATTATACATTAATTTTAAAAACTTTCTATATTAAAATCGGAAGATTTTTTCTTCAGTGTATGAAATATAATAATAAAACACTAAAATGAAATAAATTAAACATGTTTATTATTTTTGAAATATATGTATCATAAAAAGTAATCTTCATTAAAATTAGTTATGATGAATCAATTTTTTTGAAGAATTAAAATTACAACATATTATATAACTAAAAAATGTTATCTAATTTAATAGTGCACTCTAATCAACCAAAACTGCATTTTTTTATCACTCCAGCCTAAATCCCAAGGTACATTATTTCTATCAGTATTATGACAAGTTACTAAAGAATATCCTTTTGAATCTACTCCTGTAACAACAGATACATGAGTTATATCACCTTTCTTTTCATAAGCCACAAAATCTCCTGGAAGCAGTTTATAAGAAGATTTATATACTTTTTCATAACTTCCTTTAGCTATTACTGATGCTCTCCCACTATTTATCATATAGTAAGTAAATTTTCCCGCATTTACCCAAGGTCCTGTAACACTTCCTTTATCATAATTCCAGCCAGAAGTTTCTTTAAACTTTCCACCTTCATGTAATACTTGCGAAGCAAAATTTGCACAATCTCCGCCTTCTGAATTAAAATTTCTATATTTATTATTATATTTATAATTATGTTCTTCTATAGTTGCAGCTCCACAAAATTTTTGAGCATATTCGATTACACCTTTTCTTCTTTCATTAATATTAGAAATATCTCTAGCTGGTTGAGTTTTTATATATTCCTTAATTTCATCAAGCTTAATAGCTTCTAAACTTAGAGAATCTGCAAAAGGATCTGTGTACCATTCCTTTGTTATTATCCAGCTTCCATTTTTCTTGGTTAATTGAATAGAATGATATGTTCCAATTTTTGAGCTGTTAACTTGCTCTGGTTGACCTTGGTATATATATTTATATTCAGTATTACATAATATGCTAAAAGAACACTTATCTTCTTTAATTTTTGATTTTTTAATTATTGCGTTAGGAATAATCTCTATAAATTCAACACCTTGCTTTTCTGCCCAATTATTTATATATTTTACCTTCTTTTGTTCATACTCATAGGCCCATTGACCATATTTTGTATCTGTGGCATACAATGCTTCTATTAAATCTAAATCCTTACTTAATACTGCTTTACTTTTTACTTTAAATATATTTTGTACAAAGTTTACAGCTTCTTCATCAGTATTAATATCTCCTAAAACTAATTTTTCACTATTAATATTTACTAATGAAAATATCAAAGTAATTATAATAATTTTTATAAACTTTGATGGATTTATTTTAATTTTAGAAATCAGCATATTTCATTCTCCTCGTTAATATATTTAGATTATCTCATTAGGAAAATCTATAACCCTTTATATTTTGTATAATGAATATTATTTAGCCTAAATATTTTAAATTTGTTTATTTTAATATTATTTAATTAAGCGTCATCTCAATCATCTCAATGCATTTTTTAGAGGCTTCATCGAGTGGAACTCCATCATACCAATTGCTTATATTGTTAAATTCACTAAAGTATTTTGCCTTTAATATTATTTCTGGCCGATATTCAAAATGTAAAATATCAAAATGCCCCCATTTTCCTCCCCATACAAAATTGTTTTTTTCAAAAGCTTCAATTAATTCTTTAGGATATTCATTAAGCCTTTCCTTTCCTTGCTTTTCAGAACTCCATTTCCAATAATCCCTTTTGTCACTTTTTAAATCAATTGCTATTCCATAAGAATGTGGACTTAATCTTCCGGTTCCTGATATAACTCTGTAATTATACGTTCCACTAGCCGGATAAAGAATACGCCCTATATCATTTCTACTTTTTGCTAAAGGTATTACTTCTTTTAATGATTGCTCTAAAGATAAATTAGCTTTGTTTTTACTATTAAATTGATAATTAGTATATCCATATTTTAAATTAATTAAGTTTTTTTCTACAGCTGATTTAGAATTTCCATAAACTTCATTAAGAAGCTCATAATGCCTGGCTCTTCCCGGATCAAAAGTTTTATCCATAATTTCTGTACCTTTTTCAAGAGGATAATTTTGCTCTAACATATCTTGAAGATCTGGATTAGCTAACTTTTCTTCATGACTTTTTTGTTTTTTATCATCATAAATAATTTTTTTACCAGACTTCATAATCAAATATACCTGATCGTAATTCTTCATTTCTACGCCTGAAATATAATCTGGATAAGCTAACATAAGTATTAAGATATCCTGCTTCATTTGAATTTTGTAATCTATATCTATAGCTGCTTTTGATACAATAGGTATATTAAAAATAATCAATAAAAAAATTATAAAAATAGTCCTCTTTCTTATCATTTATATACACCACCTTTTTAAACCTATAAATATATACTGTCCCAACAATTAAAATACTATGTACTATACTATTTTTTTATACAAAAAAAATAGCAAATTAAACTATAAAATTTAACTTGCTATTTATTTGATTATATAAGTATATATTTTAATAAAATTTGTATCAGTATGATTTATTTTATGTAGATTTATAATTGCAACGTATATACAATCAAAAAAATTCATATCTAAAAAAACCCGCCTATCTGTAATTACTAAAATCCAGATTAAATTTATCTTTAGATTTAATGATTAAATTTTGCCATAAAAATCTAATACTTGTTTTAAATATGGTTTTTGAATTTCATCTGTTTCTAAATATATTTCATGTCTAGAATTATCTATTTTTACAATTTCACATTTTTTTGCGCCTTCAGCAAATTTATTTTGCCCACCTGGTTTTACATAAGTATCTTTTCCAGCTTGAAATAATAATACTGGTATTTCAACTTTTGATGCATTTTCCTTTTTAGTTATTTCTTCAGTAACTTTAAAAGCTTCGTATGTCCAATTATAACTAGCTCCACCTCTTTGAAGTTCTTCATTATTAGCAATAATATCATGGCTATATTCATAACGTTTAATAGAGCTTGTCCCTATTTTTTCTGCTTTATATTCTGAGGTATAGGGGCCTTTCCCTAGTACATATTCCCCCCCATTACCTATTGCAACTTGAAAACTTACAATTATATCAGCTAAAAATTTTGGTATATTTCCAGTATGAACTTCAAGCATTGGAGCATTTAATATAGCTCCACTAAAATAATCTGGATAATCTTCTAAAAATTTTGTTCCTATTGCCCCACCCATTGAATGTCCAAATAAAAACACCTTTTTCTCTTCATTATTTGGCATAACTACTTCATCCATAAATACCTTAAAATCAGTAACATATTGATTAAATTTGCCAACATTTAATTGTGTTTTATCTTCAATTCCAAGTGTTCCTGATCTTCCATGTCCTCTATGCTCAACATCAAACACATTATATCCATTTTTCATAAAATAATAAATCAATTCACGATATCTTTCTAAACTCTCAGTATATCCATGGCACAATACAATATTACCTTTTGCATCCTCTACCTTATACTTTTCATAATATAACTGAGCATCTTCGTCTCCATCTACATCGCCAGATTCAAGTCCGCTATTTATATAAGGCTCAACAATATTTTTCATATCTTCAGTGTAATTATTCTCTGATATATATATTCCATCTAATGTAATTTCAATTTCTGCTGCATTTGAAATTACATTAGAATAACCTATTCCGGAAAATAATTGTAAAGCTAATATAAACAACATTAATATTATTTTAAAATTCTTTACCACACTTTTATTGTATTTTCCCACTTTTTGTCGACCCTCCTTTCACATTACTAACCTCTAATAACATTTAGAGAAAAAACTTCAGCCAGAACTGTTATCTTATACTTATTCTAATATAGATATTACCCACTTATTGCATGCAGTACACTTATGAACTGTTATAACAAATAAATCAAACTTTTTATTCATTGCCATCATTCCCATGGCATCTCTTTCTTCTTTTGTTATAAATTCATCATCTTCATCTATATATCCAATTATTTCTACCAAATGATTTTTCTTAGTCTTATCACAGCAGCCATTAGAACCAGCAACTTCTATTGTTTCATAGTCTAAATTTGAACTTAGTTCTTGTATAATCTCTATTATATCTTCATAATCTTTTATATCATCTACAAAATCCTCTTCATAAAAAACTAAATCTTTAACTTGAAATATTTTATTCATATTCGTCTCCATTCCTTTGTTTTAAATATTAACTTAATAAATTGTTTATCTTTACATTATAATATTGAGAAATGTTTTTATCAATAAAAATTAGCTACCATCCATTTAAAACAGATGATAGCTATTATTAAAATTATATTTAAATTATCATTATAAAAATATTATACCCTGTAACATATTATATTTTAAATTTAGATACAAATTCTGAAAGATTATCTACACTGCCTTTAATAGAACATGTTTGATTTGTTATATCCTCAACCATTTGAACTACACTAGTTGTTTTTTCTGCAATAGTTGAAGTGCCTTCTGCCCCTTCATTTGTTGCTAATGTAATTCCATCTAGGGATCCTATAATATTTTTCATAAGTTCTGTTAATTCATGTGTTGCTTTACTAAAATCAGTAGATAAATTATAAATATCATCTGCATCTTTATTGTATTTTTCTCCAATTTCAACCATGGAATTATAATCATTTTTTACACGTTTATCAATAAATTCTAATATTTCACTAGAACTTGTAGCAAGATTTTCTACTGATTCTAATACAATTTGAGTTACACTTTGTATTTGATTAACAGTGTTTTCTGAGTCTTCTGCAAGTTTTCCTATTTCATCAGCCACCACTGCAAATCCCTTACCAGCTTCCCCGGCTCTAGCTGCTTCTATAGATGCATTTAAAGCAAGAAGATTGGTTTGAGATGTAATTTGTAATATAGCTTCTGATAATACTTTAATTTGCTCAACTGACTTTGATTTTTCTATTGCATCTCTTAGATTTTTATTAGTTGAGGAATAAATTTCATCTGCACTCTTTTGTGATTCAATTGCTTTAGCTTTTATATCATTTGCTCTATTACTTATATCATTTGATGTTAAAGCACTTTCACTTGCCTTAGAATCAATCATTTCAATTGTATTTTGTATTTCTGTTGATGCAACATTCATTTCCTCTGTTGATGCTGATGTTTCTTCCATACCTGCTGAAAGTTCTTCTGTTGTAGCAGATACATCCTGCATTTGAGCAGACAATTTAGACATATTCTTTTCAGCACTACCAACCATCTTTTCAATATTAGCTGATTCATGAATTACGGATCTTAAAGTTTCCCTTATAGCTTTTTGCATTTTATCTAAAGCTCTTAACATATCACCAACTTCATCCTTACTTTTTAATAAGTGTAGCGATACTGTTTTAGTAAAATCTCCGTCTGCAACTATTCCTAGATAATTGGTTGCTGCTTTTAATGAAGAAGTAATTGGTTTTACTATTAAAATCGTAAGCACTATACCAATAATTATAGCAATACTTAAAATAGACAATAGTATTGTTACAGAGTGTTTATTAACATTTTCTGTATTTGTATAAGTTTCATCAGCCTTTGCCAAATGTGATTTTAACAAAGCATTAGCCCCACTACGAACACCATCTAAAACTTCTTGATTACTAGATAAATATTCATATATATCTTCACTTTTAGTATTTCCAGAAGCAGACATATCCTTTATTTTATTGCAGAAACTAGTATATTGTGGCATTCCAGCTTCAATTTTAGCAACAGCTTCCTTTTGATATTGATCTAAATTTAATTTCTTATATTCACTAATATTGTTAGGTATTCCTGTCAACTTTTCATCCATTTCTTTTAAAAACTTTTTTTGCCCTTCTGCATCTCCATTATTAAGAATTAAATTAAGCATATCATATTGACAAGTTCTTGCTTGAAGTCTCGTATCATCCATTATATTTATTGCTTTCATATCATCATTATACATTTGGGATAATTTTTTATTTGAGTTTTGAGTAAAGTAATAACCTGTAGAACCAATAATAAATGTTAGTAATAGCAAAACTATTGATAACAATGTTACTTTATAAAACACTTTTAAATTTTTTATCATTTATTAATCTCCTATCATAAATATGTTATAATATCTATACTTTTCACTTTTTTACAACTTAATTATTTAATTAACTATTCAGCTACTTACAATTATATATTGTCATGATATTTAAATTAAGTAAATGGTTATAGCATGAAATACCAATAATAACTCATGTATTTATTTTGTTATTATAGCAACATCCTTTTCACGCCTAAAAACACACATTTTATGGCAATAATATTGATTTTTTATAAAACAAGTATATATTTTATGAAAAGATTCTGTTACAAGTAATTTAAATTTAGTTCATTTTGACGAAACATAAACTAAGAAAATGTAAAGGAATCTATTGTTTATTTGATACAGCATCAATTAATTTCATATAAACGTGGTTAAGAGCTTATTTATAATATGTTTGCCATAAAATTCAGCCATAGCTGAATGGTTACTTATCAATTACTTGTTTATAGTAATCATATTCTTAGTCTCGTACATGAAAAAGGATAATACAAAGATAAACACATACAATAAATATATAAATAAAATTACGGACTAATATATAGTCCTATAATTTCACTTATATATTTAGAGATATTCAAAAATTAACTAGTTAAACTTACTAAAGTTTATTCACTTTGAAGTCATTATCTACATTTATATTTTGGTCTTCTAGTTTTTCACCATTTATACAAACATTTTTAAATGTAAGATTCTTAATATTTTGTAATACAGACTCCCCTTTAACACCACTCAAAACAGCATCTTCTATTACTATATTTTCAATTGGAGCCTCTTCAAATCCTTTTAAGTATAATGCATGTTGTGCTTCTATACTTTCACCTTCAACAGTTTTAATATTTGATAATCTTATGTTCCTTAAAATAGGTTTGTGATTACCATTAGTTCCTTCCTCATAAAAGAAATCTGCATGTATAACAGCAATTTTTGATTTATTTACTGTGCTGTTTTTTACAAATATATTTTCAAGCTTTCCGCCTCTTTCAGCATTTGTTTTAAATCTTATTGGGTAATCTAATTCTTCGCTATCAAAATAATTATCATGAGCAAATACGTCATTAACTCCACCAGATATTTCACTACCTATAGTTATTCCGCCATGCCCATCTTTAAATTCATTATTTCTAATAATTATATTTTCACATGGCACACCAATATTTCTTCCTTCATTATTTCTTCCTGATTTTATTGCAATACAATCATCACCAGTTAAAAAGAAACAATTTTCTATTATAATATCTCTGCAAGATTCAGGATCTACTCCATCATTATTATAAAGATTAGTTTCTATCCTAATTCCAGAAACTTTTAAATTCTCACAAAGAACAGGATTTACTTCCCAAAAAGGAGAATTTAATATTTTAATATCTTTAATTAAAATATTTTTAGATTTATATGGTTGAATAAATGGTGGTCTTATAGTAGATACATCATCACCAAATATTCTTTCTGTTCTTACATCTGCATTTATTTGACCTAAATTAAATAATCTTTCTCTTTGTATTTGTTGATCTTCTTCATTAAAATATCCAAACTTCCAAGGCATCCAATTAAATTCATCTGCACATCCATCTATTGCTCCTTTTCCTGTTATTGCAATATTTTTTTCTTCATAGCTATAAATAAAAGGTGAAAAATTCATATGTTCAATGCCTTCCCATCGTGTATACACTAATGGATAAAATTCATTGGTTTTATTTCTAACAAATTTTAAAATTGCATTTTCTTCAATATGTAATTCAACATTACTTCTAAGATTTATAGCACCAGTATAATATACATTAGGATTTTGTGAGTCATTGCTGCCTTTAATAACAACTTTACCTCCACCATTAGAAGTTGCATCATTAATTGCTTCTTGTATTGCATCACCATAATACTCGATTTTTCTAATATTTTTTATTAATGATTTGCTAATATAATCTTTATCATGCTTTAATTCACTTTTACTGCCTTTATAAATACCATCTGGATGAGTTAAATATTCTTCATCAATATTTTTAACTAAAATTTTATATTTTCCATCTAAAATACTACATTCTGGCTTTCCATCCAAAGCTGGCATATTTTCATTTACCTTATTTTCAATCTTTTCATATAACTCTTGATCCCATTGTAATTTATCCATTATTTTATACCTCCAATTATTCCAACACTATTTTAAACTATATTTAATATCTTTTGTCTATTTTTTTATCATTTATTGAATAAATATAAAAAGTTTAAATATTCTAATAATAATTTACACCCCAAAGAAAACTCTGAGGTGTAGAATATATCTAATTGTCTATTAATTCTTTATAAAATCTTAAACAGTTGCTGCGTTATTTTTTGATTGGTATCCAACATTGTTATTACCAAAACATTGTTCATATTTATATCCAGTTAATTCTTCAATAGCTTCTCTTGCTTCTGGAGTAACATCTGCTTTAGCTCCACCAGCTTTTACTCTATTTACTTCATCAACTAATAATTTATGATTTTCTTTAGTTAATTTAAGTCTTAATGAAACTATCCAAGTTAATACTAAAAATATTGCTGGCACTACTATTGTTACTAATAAAATACCATCAATTGCTTCTGGAGTTTGAGTTTTAGCTCCTTTAACAAATCCAAATGCTGCAAGCCCTATTCCAAGTACAGCAGCTTCTATTGCAGCTGCAACTTTAGAAAGTAAACTGTTAACTCCAGTATATATTCCTTCTCTTCTTTCAAGTGTTACTGCTTCATCAATATCCGCAATAAATGGTAATTGAAATACTGGTACATAGTCAGCGCCAGCTTTACCTGCTGTATTTATTACAGCTAATACTATTAATAAAACTGTTAAGTTTGATGAACCTGTCATCTTGCTTAATACATAGTATCCAATAAGAGACGCAATAATTACAATTGAAGAAACTCTGAATGTCTTTGGTCCTCCAAATTTATATGCAACTGCAATCGCTATAGTTAGTGCTATTGTAGAAATTAATGTAGTAGCACTTGAAATAAATGCTGTAGTAGATGCTGTTAATCCTAAAACAAATATTACATAGTAAGTAAATACACCACCTGCTAAGTTTTTATAAATTCCAATTAAAAACATCATTGCTGCATGTAATCTAAAAGCTTTAATTTGCATACTTGATCCAACATCTATAAACATCTTTGCAAGTATATGAAAAATACCATGATTTGAATCTTCTTTATAGATAATGTCTTTAGGATCTCTTTCAAATGTAAGTGCATACATTACAAGAAGTGATACTGAAATCATTGCTCCATAAATTATACCTGTTAATAAAAATGCGGTAGGCGACTTATCTCCATACATTTTAAATAATACACCTGGAATAAATGTTGCTATTGTACTTGCTATTGTTCCACAATATTGCTTTCCAGCTACTAGTTTTGTTTTATCAGCTGAATCTTGAGTCATTTCTGCTGGTAATGTTATACCTGTAACTATAACCATTGTAAAGCAGATTTCATAAATAAGATTTGCTACGAAATAGAATGTAAATGAATGACCTGTTGTCCATAAAATTGGGAAAGTTATTAAAATAGCTGGAGCCCCAATTAATATGAAGAATCTTCTTCTACCAAATTTCTTACCAATTGCTGTTCTACCAAAGTTATCACTAATATAACCGATAATTGGATTCCCAACAGCATCAATAAGTCTTGCTACTGTGAAAATCATACTTGCTTCTACTGCTCCAAGTCCACATAATGTTGTATAGAAATACATAAGGAATGCAGATATTAATGCTTGAGCTCCACTTCCTAAAAAGTTTATGCATGCGTATCCAATAATATTTTTTATGGTTACTTTTCTTTTTTGCATTGTCTTTACCTCCAAATAATAATTTTATAATAATTTCTAAATTAATAGCTAAAAGTTATTTTATCTTGTGGATTCCATATAAAATAAATATGGAATCCTTTGATTTTTATAATAAATTTGCTTCTGCTGCTGCTAATATAAATGGGCCAAGACCTTTTGGTTCATTTGTAACAATTGGTTCACTTATGTAGTAAGTAAATGATCCATCTCTATTGTCTTTTCCACCAAGTCCTGCAACGAAGCAGATTTTATTTAAATTAATAAGACCTTCTTTAGTTTCTAAAATGAATTCATCAATTAATCCTTTATAAGATTCTTTTGCAAATTCTCTTAATTCTTCTTGTAAATATCCTTTTCTAATTCCTTTAAAAATTGAATAGGCTATCATTGATGATCCTGAAGCTTCTAAATAATTACCTTTTCTATCACCTTGATCTAAAACTTGATACCAAACATGACTATCTTTATCTGCAACTTTTATAAGTGCAGTTACAGAGTCATTAAATATTTTAAGAACTTCTGGTTTATGTTTATTATCTTCTGGTAATTCTTCTAAAGTATCAACTAATGCCATAAGGTACCAACCCATAGATCTGCTCCAGAAATGTGCTGATAAACCTGTTTCTTTATTAGCCCAAGGTTGTACTCTTGCATCATCATATGCATGATATAAAAGACCAGTTTTTTTATCAATTAAATGATCTCTAGCTACGATAAATTGTTTTGCTATATCATCAAATTCACGTGCGTCTCCGAACTCGTTTACATACTTTGCATAAAAAGTTGCTCCCATATATAAGCCATCTAACCATATTTGCTCTGGATAAATTTCTTTGTGCCAGAAAATACCTTCCCTAGTTCTTGGATGATTATCAATTTGTGTTCTTAATAATTGTAATGCTTTTTTGTATTTTTCTTCTTTTGTTTCTTGATAAATTGTTAATAATATTTTCCCATTATTTAAATGATCAATATTATATTCATCTACTTTATATCCTTTAATAGATCCATCTTCTTGAACAAAAACATCCATACATTCTTTTATGTAATCAAAATATTTTTCATCCTTTGTCTGTTTCCAAACTTCTGCAATACCATCTAATGTTAAACCAAATTCATAAGCCCAATAGCTCGTCAAATCTGTCTTTCTCTCTATTATTGAGTCAGCCATCCACTTTGCATAATCTTTCATATTCATTCTTCCTCCATGTTAATCAAATTATTATATAAAATAATTAAAGTTTCTACAATGTATAATCTTAATAATTTATTTACGATTGTCGATTCGCATATTTAAAAGTAGAATTTATTATATAATTTATTGTTAGATACATTATAATTGTAGAAACTTTATTAAAGCATATTTATTATAAATAGATTTTAATCTATCTTACTAACCAGCCACCATCAACTGCTAATATATGTCCATTAACATAATCTGATGCTCTACTTGCTAAAAATACTACTGCTCCCATTAAATCAAAAGGATCTGCCCATCTATCTGCTGGTATTCTCCCTTGTATTTCTGCATTTCTTTCTTTATCTGCTCTTATTTGCTCAGTATTTGCTGTTTTTATATAACCTGGTGCTATAGCATTTATTTGAATATTCTTGCATGCAAGTTCATTAGCAAATGCTTTAGTTATTCCTGCAACCCCATGTTTACTTGCTGTATATGGCGGTACAAATTTTCCACCTTGAAATGATAGCATTGATGCAATATTAATTATTTTTCCTGAACCTTGCTGAACCATTACTTTAGCCACATCTTGACTTAAGAAATACAGTGCATTTAAATTAATATCCATTACTGCATTCCAATCTTCTTCTGTATATTCAAGAAGTGGAGCTCTTCTTATAGTTCCTGCATTGTTTACTAAAATGTCTATTCTTCCATAAACTTGAACTGCAAGTTTTATAATATTTTCTCTATCTTCCTTCTTAGTTAAATCCCCTTGAATAAAGATAACTTGTCTTCCTTCTTTTTCTATTAGCCTTCTAGTTTCATCCCAATCCTTACCGTGAGTTGGAATGACTAAATCAGCACCTGCTTTAGCTAAAGCCACTGCATAAGCTTGTCCAATACCAGTATTTCCTGCTGTAACTATTGCTACTTTACCTTTCAATGAAAAGAAATCCATTGAAAAATTATCTAAACCATTTGACATCTTCATCTACCTCACTTCTGAGCATTTTTATCTTAAGTTTTTAATTTCTATATGATCCATATCATCAAAAGTTTTATTTTCTCCACACATTCCCCAAATGAAAGAATAGTTTTGAGTTCCAATACCTGAATGAATTGACCAACTTGGTGAAATTACTGCTTGTTCATTCTTCATAAAAATATGTCTTGTTTCTTGACCTTGTCCCATAAAGTGTATTACTGCTTGATCTTCTGGAACTTCAAGATATAAATATACTTCCATACGTCTTTCATGAGTATGGCATGGCATTGTATTCCAGCCACTTCCTGGCTCTAATATTGTTAATCCCATTACTAATT
>Ga0209281_1000539_pt1 | contig 47680 bp, 56 predicted proteins | sample MedtruBG_FD_187514 | JGI IMG/M metagenome (GOLD analysis project Ga0209281, IMG submission 187514) | Root nodule microbial communities of legume samples collected from California, USA - Medicago truncatula BG (SPAdes) (version 2) | ecosystem: Host-associated > Plants > Roots > Nodule | place... | reverse complement strand
TCTTGCTTTAGATATAGTAAAGACTTTTATTACAGCTAAATTTGAAGGGGATAGACATCAAAATAGAATAGATAAAATCTCAGAAATCGAAAAAAAATATACACATTAGAAAAAAGCAGCTATGCTGCAATTAAGATCATTTAATTAGAAAAGGTGCATCGGTGTATATAAGAACTTAGATTAGAAAAATCACATATTATGTGAGAATATAAATATGAAAGTTAAACGTGGAGGAATAAATAATGAGTAAAGTTACAGAAATAAATCACCCGCTAATATTACATAAATTAGCAATTTTAAGAAATGAAGAAACAGGTTCAAAGGATTTTAGAAAATTAGTTGAAGAAATTTCTATGTTAATGGCTTATGAAGTTACAAGAGATTTAAATATGGAAGAAGTAGATGTAAAAACGCCAGTGGCTATAGCAAGATGTAAAATGCTTGCAGGTAAGAAGATAGCAGTAGTTCCGATTCTAAGAGCGGGCCTTGGTATGGTAGATGGAATAATTAACTTAATTCCAGCAGCTAAGGTTGGACATATCGGATTATATAGAGATGAAGAAACACTTCAACCAGTGGAATACTTCTGTAAGCTGCCACAAGATATTGCCGAAAGGGATATAATAGTTGTTGATCCAATGCTTGCGACAGGAGGATCATCTATAGATGCTTTAACTATGCTAAAAAATAGAGGTGCTAAAAATATGAAACTTATGTGTTTAGTTGGGGCACCAGAAGGAATAGAGGCAATACAAAAAGCTCATGATGATGTTGATATTTACTTAGCTTCTATAGACGAGAAATTAAATGAACATGGATACATTGTACCTGGTCTTGGTGATGCAGGAGATAGATTGTTTGGAACTAAGTAGATGATATAATTCTTTTAATTTTAAAAGTAATATTTTAAATGCTTTGAAATTAATAAAAATAATATATTTATTTACTGTTAAATTAACTAACAAAGAGCTTTGCTCTTTGTTCTTTGGGTAACCCGACACAACTTGATTTTGGGGATGGTAAAAATGGAGAGACGTGATAAACAGAATTATTATTTAGACATTGCTGAAACGGTTTTAGAAAGAGGAACTTGTTTAAGAAGAAATTATGGTTCAATAATTGTTAAAAATGATGAAATAATTTCTACTGGATATACAGGTGCGCCTAGAGGAAGACAAAATTGCATTGATTTAAATAGTTGTATAAGGGAAGAACATAAAATTCCAAGAGGAAAACAGTATGAACTTTGTAGAAGTGTGCATAGTGAGGCTAATGCAATTATTAGTGCTTCTAGAAAAGATATGATTGGAGCTACTTTATATTTAGTTGGAAAAGATGCAAAAACAAAAGAATATGTCAGAGATGCTAATTCCTGTTCAATGTGCAAGAGATTAATAATTAATTCGGGAATTGCTTACGTTATTATAAGGGATTCTAAAGATGAATGTAGAGAAATATGTGTAGATTCATGGATAGAAGATGATGATTCTTTAAAGATCATGAAAGATGCAGGCTACTAGAGTTTATTAGAATTTTAGCATTTATATTATCCAACAAGCATACGCGAGTTGGGTTTATTTTTAGAATTTGAAAATTCTAGAGATGTTTGTAGCAAATATAAATACATACAAGGTGAATAAAATCTATAGTGGCTTATATAGGAGGAAATAAATTGAGTAGAAAGAAAATTATTACTATTTTTGGAACAAGACCTGAAGCTATAAAAATGGCACCTTTAGTAAAGGAACTAGAAAGAAGGGAAGAAATAGAATCAAAGGTTTGTGTAACAGCTCAACATAGGGAAATGCTGGATCAAGTTTTAGAACTATTTAATATTCAACCTGATTTTGACTTAAACATAATGAAAACAAAGCAAACGTTAACTGGAATTACTGGTAGAGTTTTGGAAGGGTTAGAGGAAGTGTTTAAGGAAGAAAAACCTGATATGATACTAGTTCATGGAGATACAACAACTACATTTGCGGGATCATTAGCTGCTTTTTATCAACAAATTAAAGTTGGGCATGTTGAAGCGGGGCTTAGGACGTTTAATAAATATTTTCCATTCCCAGAAGAGATGAATAGAAAACTTACAGGGAGTTTAGCAGATTTACACTTTGCTCCAACTAAGGGGTCAAAAGAGAATTTACTAAAGGAAGGAATTAATGAAAGTGACATATATATTACTGGGAATACAGTAATAGATGCTATGAAGCATACTGTTGAAGAAGATTACATTTTTGAAACTGAGGAATTAAATGATATTGATTTCAGTAAAAAGGTAATAATGATTACTGCTCATAGGAGAGAAAATTGGGGAGAAGGAATTCAAAATATTTGTATTGCGTTAAATAAGATCGTTGAACAAAATAGTGATGTAGAATTAGTATACTTAGTTCATCTAAATCCAGTGGTTAAGGATGTGGTATTTGAAAGGCTTGGAGGAAAAGAAAGAATTCACTTACTATCACCGTTAGATACAAAAGAAACTCATAACCTAATGAATAAGTCTTTTATGGTAATGACAGATTCAGGAGGATTACAAGAAGAAGCACCTCATTTAGCAAAGCCAGTACTTGTATTAAGAGATGTTACAGAAAGACCTGAAGCTGTAGAGGCTGGAACTGTTAAATTAGTTGGAACTGATGTAGATCAAATAGTAGATGCAGCAAATGAGCTGCTTAGAAATTCTGATGCGTACTCTAAAATGAGTAAATCAATTAATCCGTATGGTGATGGTATAGCATCAAGAAGAATTGCAGATGCTATATTGAAATACTTTAATTTAAGTTCAAAAGAAGTCGAAGAATTTAAAAGATAAAGTTTGTCTAAAATTTAACAATTTATACTTGATAAAAGAAATAATAGCAGGTATAATTTAATTATGTTAATAATTTAACGAGAATTAATAAAATATTATAAGATTTTAGGAGGTCAAACATGAGAGACGTAGTTATTGTAAGTGCAGTAAGAACAGCATTAGGTACTTTTGGTGGAGCATTAAAAGACGTATCAGCAGCAGACTTAGGAGCTTTAGTAATTAAAGAAGCAGTAAGTAGAGCTGGAGTTAAGCCAGAACTAGTTGAAGAAGTTATTATGGGAAATGTAATTCAAGCGGGACTTGGACAGAACACTGCAAGACAATCAACAATTAAAGCAGGATTACCACAAGAAGTTTCAGCTATGACAATAAATAAAGTTTGCGGATCAGGTCTTAGAGCAGTTAGTTTAGCAGCTCAAATGATTAAAGCAGGAGACGCTGAAGTTATCGTTGCAGGTGGTATGGAAAACATGTCACAAGCTCCATACGTATTAAAGACTGCTAGATGGGGTCAAAGAATGGGCGATGGTAAAATGGTAGACTCTATGATAAACGATGCATTATGGGATGCATTTAATAACTATCACATGGGTGTTACAGCAGAAAACATTGCAAAAGAATGGGGATTAACTAGAGAAGAGCAAGATGCTTTTGCAGCAGCATCTCAACAAAAAGCTGAAGCAGCAATTAAAGCTGGAAGATTTAAAGATGAAATAGTTCCAGTTGTTATTCCACAAAGAAAAGGAGAACCAAAAGTATTTGATACAGATGAGTTCCCAAGGTTTGGAACAACTGCTGATTCTTTAGGAAAATTAAAACCAGCATTTATTAAAGAGGGAACAGTAACTGCAGGAAACGCTTCTGGAATTAATGATGGAGCAGCAGCATTCGTTGTTATGAGTGCAGAAAAAGCAGCAGAACTAGGTCTTAAACCATTAGCTAAAATTGTTTCTTATGGATCAAAAGGATTAGATCCAGCAATCATGGGATATGGACCATTCCATGCAACAAAGAAAGCTTTAGAAAAAGCTAACTTAACAGTAGAAGATTTAGATTTGATTGAAGCTAATGAAGCTTTTGCAGCTCAAAGTTTAGCAGTTGCTAAAGATTTGAAATTTGATATGTCTAAAGTAAATGTAAATGGTGGAGCTATAGCTTTAGGTCACCCAGTTGGAGCGTCAGGAGCTAGAATCTTAGTTACTCTTCTTCATGAAATGGAAAAGAGAGATGCTAAGAGAGGTCTTGCAACACTTTGTATAGGTGGAGGACTTGGAACAGCTCTTATAGTTGAAAGAGTTTAGTAGAAGTTTGAATTTCTAAAAAGGGTTACTATGCAGGTGCATAGTGACCCTTTTTATTAGGTTAAAATTAATATAAAGAATCAGGTATAAAAAATAGAACTGAGAGAAAAATAAAAACAATATTTGAAAAAATATATTTAATTATATGTATTACAACCGGGTTAAAGCTGAGTTTTAAGAAAATTCAAGTTATATTAGATAAGAGTGCAAGTTTAGCGGGGGGGAAACGTCATAATAGAGTTTTTAATACGGTGTAATACTGGTTGAATAAGAAGTTTTCATGTTAATTTAATATCACATAGGTTAACTATGAAAGCTAAAAAAAATAAATATTGCATAACAACAATGTTACATATTCACTAATCAAGATAAAAAAAATATAGGTCTATAATCCTAAAATTAGAAAAAATAGATATCTCTCCGAGTTTAAAGGTATTTTTGAATAATGGAAATACATAAAATGGAATGAAAATGTTAACAAAAATAAAAAAATAATTATTCATATCACAGAAAATTCTGAAAAAAGGTGTTTTCGAAAAAAAAATATTCATAAAATAAGAAATATGAAGTAAAATCTAATATTGACTAAGCATTTTAGAGCAAATACGACATAAATTGATTTTATCTTGAAAATAAGCAAATTTTACTTTAAAACAGTGTTTTATTAAAGAAAGATATAAAGATATAATTACTGATATTGAGGTTAAGGGGGTTATGTATGAATAAAGAAGTGAATAAACTGCTTCTGCACACGGTAAAGTATAGTATTGGAAGCGGATTATTGATATCTTTAGTAATAATCTTAATTTCCACCTTTATAAATGCAGGAATCTATATGATAGGCATATGTGTTTCCTTAATAAATTTTCTGGCTAGTGGTTATGTCATTGGAAAATTTCTGAAGAAGAATAAAGCATGGATTATAATTCCAACGTATTTCGTGAGAATGGCATTTATAATTGCTACAGTATCACCTTTTCTGAAAAATATGGAATACGTAATATATTATATGATGGGCTTTATTTCGCATTATGTTCTACTTATAGTTTTTCGTATTAAAGAAAATAGGAAAGGAAGTGTTTAGATTGGAGCCGGTTATACCTATATTTTCTCCTGAAATTTTTGGCTTTACAGTAGATATTACCGCTGGGATAATAATCGAATGGATTGTCATTTTGATTTTAGGAATAGGTGCTTTTCTATTAACAAGAAATCTAAAGTTAAGACCTAATAAAACTCAATCAGCGTTAGAAAATATTTATCAAACAATAAGGGATTTCATGGTTAATACTATGGATGAAGAATATGAGTCGTTTTTGCCTTACATAGGAACGTTAATGATTTATTTACTAACATTAAACCTTGTTGGATTATTAGGCTTTAGGCCGCCAACAAGTGATTTGAGTATAACAGCATCCTTTGCAATATCCACATTTTTAGTTGTAAATATAAACGCTATTAGGAAACATGGAATCCTTGGTTTTGGTAAGGGATTATTACATCCGTTTGCGCCTATGTTACCACTAAATATATTGGAAAGATTTATATTACCAATGTCTTTAGCTCTGAGACTTTTTGGGAATATGATTGCGGCGGTAATATTGTTAGAGCTTGTATATGAAAAGTTAGGTCACATATCAATGTTTGCCCAATTGGGTATACCAATCATAGTACATGGATATTTTGATATCTTTGATGGATTGATTCAAATGATAGTATTTACTATGTTAACTATGATCAATATCAAACAAACAGCAGAGCATTAAAAGAAAAACAAATCAACTATAATTTAGGAGGAATAATAATGAGTTTAGGAGTTCTAGCAGCTGGTATAGCTGTATTATCTGGTATTGGAGCAGGAATAGGTATTGGAGTAGCAACTGGTAAAGCAGTTGAAGCAGTTTCAAGACAACCAGAAGCACAAGGAAAAATAATGACATTTTTAATATTAGGTGCAGCACTTTGTGAAACAACTGCAATATACGGATTAGTAATGGCATTTATGTTAATGAACAAATAATGAATTCGCATGAGTTAATTACATTGACTCCGAAGGGAGGATATAGGTAAAAATGGAGATTAAAATATCAACACTGATAATGAACTGGATTAATTTTGGTATAATAATTTTAATCTTAAGACATTTCTTTTGGAATAAAATCAAAGGAATAATTGAAGAGAGACAAAATCTTATAGACCAAAAAATAAGCAAAGCTGATGAAGATGCTGAAAAAGCAAGAATGTATTTAGTAAAGAATGAACAAATTTTACAATCAGCTAAAGAAGAAGGTAAAAAGATCACTGAAGCTCAAAGAGAAAAAGGTGACAAACTTTATTCAGAAATTGTTCAAAATGCTAAAACAGAAGCAAATTCATTAAAAGAAAGAGCAAGTTTAGAAATTGAAAGAGAAAAAGAAAAAGCAGAATACGAAATTAAAAAACAAGCAGTAGATTTAGCAATAGAACTTTCAGTTAAAGCTTTAGGACAACAGATCGATGAAGATACACATAGAAAACTTATTGGTGATTTTATTGCTAAGGTAGGTATGTAAGTATGTATGAATATTTAGATCGAAGGTATGCCTTAGCTTTATATGAAATTGCTGAAAGAAACAACAAAGTGGATGAATACATAAAAGATTTAAACGAAATTTGTGACTTAATTGAAAATAACATAGACTTTTATGAAATTGTTAAACATCCAGAAATTAACACAACAAAAAAGAAACAACTTTTTACTGACTTATTTAAAGGAAAAATTGATGAAGAATTACTTTCTTTTATGGTTGTATTAATTGAAAAAAATAGGATACTTGACTTAAGAGGAAAGCTAAATCAATTAATTAATATCGATTTAGAAAGAAAAAATATCCTTAGAGGTGTAGTGAAAACTGCTGTACCTATTTTACAAGAGGAATTAGAAAAGTTAACGGTAATTTTTGAGAAAAAGTATGAAAAGAAAATATTGTTTGAAACTGAAATAGATAAAAGCGTTTTAGGTGGAGTTTATTTAAGAATTGGAAATGATGTTATCGACGGTACTGTAAGATCAAAAATACAAGAAATGAAAGATTTAATGCTTAAGAAAGAATAGAGGTGAATCCATGAATATTAAACCAGAAGAAATAACTTCTATTATTAAAAAAGAAATAGAAAAATATGAAAAACAAATCAAAACGGTAGATTCTGGTACTATAATCCAAGTTGGAGATGGTGTTTCAAGAGTTTATGGATTAGATAATTGTATGGGAGGGGAATTGTTAGAATTCCCTAATGATGTATACGGAATGGCTTTAAACCTTGAACAAGATAACGTCGGTTGCGTTCTTTTAGGAGATGAAAAGGGAATAAAAGAAGGTGACATTGTTAAAGGAACAGGTAAAGTAGTTGAAATTCCTGTTGGAGAAGCACTAATTGGTAGAGTTGTTAATGCACTAGGATTACCTATAGATGGTAAGGGACCAGCAAATACAACTGAAACTAGACCTATAGAAGTTGCAGCTCCTAGCATAATTGACAGAAGTTCAGTTAATGAACCACTACAAACTGGAATAAAGGCGATAGACTCAATGATTCCAATTGGTAGAGGTCAAAGAGAGCTTATAATAGGGGATAGACAAACAGGTAAGACTGCAATAGGTATAGATACTATTATTAACCAAAAAGGTAAAGACGTTATTTGTATATATGTAGCCATTGGACAAAAGCAATCTACAGTTGCTCATTTAGTAAATACATTCACTGAAACTGGAGCTATGGATTACACTATAGTTGTAAGTGCTACAGCATCAGAATCAGCTCCATTACAATATCTAGCTCCGTACGCAGGATGTACAATAGGAGAATATTTTATGCATAAGGGGAAAGATGTATTAATTATATACGATGATCTTTCTAAACATGCAGTAGCTTATAGAGCTATGTCATTATTACTTAAAAGACCGCCGGGTAGAGAAGCTTATCCAGGGGATGTTTTCTATATCCATTCAAGATTGCTTGAAAGAGCAGCAAAATTATCTAAGGAATTAGGTGGAGGATCGCTAACAGCTCTTCCAATCATAGAAACACAAGCTGGAGACGTTACTGCGTACATACCAACCAATGTTATATCAATAACAGATGGGCAAATATTCTTAGAATCTGATTTGTTTAATGCAGGTCAAAGACCAGCAGTAAATGCAGGTATATCAGTATCAAGAGTTGGTGGTAATGCTCAAATTAAAGCAATGAAACAAGTTAGTGGTACGTTAAGACTTGAACTTGCGCAATATAGAGAATTAGAAGCTTTTGCTCAATTTGGATCTGATTTAGATAGTGATTCTAGTAGAAGACTTGAAAAAGGTAAGAGATTAGTTGAAGTATTAAAGCAAGATCAATATAGTCCAATAGAAGTTGGAAAGCAAATTGTAATATTATATGCTGCAGTTAATGATTTCTTATCAGACATTAAAGTTAGTGATATAAGAAGATTTGAAAAAGAATTCTTAGAATATATTGATACTCATCATAGAGAAATAGAACAATCAATTGTTACAGGAAAAACTTTAACAGATGAAATAAAATCTATGTTAGAGGAAGCAATAGTTGAGTTTAAAAAGATATTTTTAAAGGAAGCATAGCTTAAATTAAGCTATGCCCTTCTTTAGGAGGTGGAAATCATGGGTGCAGCTGGACTTCTAGATATTAAAAAGAGACTTAAATCAGTAGAAAATACCAGAAAAATCACGAATGCCATGGGGCTTGTTGCCACTTCTAAGCTAAGAAAATCCAAAAATGAATTAACAGTGAATAATGGATTTATTAACGCAACTGAACCAATAATAAAAAATCTTGCAACTACTGTGTCTGGATACGGTAATAATATTTACATTAATGGAAACAAGAGTGAGAATAAATTATACGTAGTAATAACTTCAGATTCAGGATTATGTGGTGGATTCAATAGTAATGTAGTTTCTTTCTTGGAATCTATAACTAGAGATAAGCGAAAAAATGCTAAGATTATTTTAGTTGGTGCTAAAGGTGGTAGTTACCTTAGAAGAGCAAAACTTGAACCTATAGCAGAGTATGTTGGTATTTCAGATTTACCAACAGTAAGTGATGCGAAAATTATATTTGATAAAGCCCTTGATATGTATTTGAATGAAGAAGTTTCGGAAGTTAATATTGTATATTCTAATTTTGTGTCAGCAGTTAAACAAGAGCCAAAAGCTGTTAAAATATTACCAATAGAGAAATCAGAAGGTAATACAAATTCTGCTATCATACAACCAGATTTAGAAACAATATTAGAAGATGCTCTTAATATTTATATAAAGGGAAAGATTAGAAGTATTTTATTAAGTTCTAAATGTAGTGAGCAAAGTTCAAGAATGCAAGCTATGGATGGAGCTACAAAAAATGCTGATGATTTATTATCAGATTTAAAACTTAAATTTAATAGAATTAGACAAGGCGTAATTACGCAAGAAATAAGTGAAATTGTTGGAGGAGCAGCAGCTCAAAATACGTAAGGAGGTATCTTATGCCTGGAAAGATAGGGAAAATAGTTCAAGTAATTGGACCGGTAATAGATATAAAATTTGATTCGGATTCTCTTCCAAATCTATATAATGCAATTAATATTAATATGGGAGATCATGAATTAGTAGCTGAAGTAGAGCAACACGTTGGAGATGATATAGTTAGAACAATCGCTATGTCAGCTACAGAAGGTTTAAAAAGAGGAATGGATGCTGTTGATACAGGAGCACCAATCTCTGTACCAGTAGGTGAAGTGGTATTAGGAAGATTATTCAATGTTTTAGGAAAAACTATTGATAAAGCCGGAGATATTGAAATAAAAGACCAATACCCAATTCATAGACCAGCACCTAGCTTCAAAGATCAATCAGTTGAACCTGAAATGTTTGAAACAGGAATTAAAGTTGTAGATTTACTTGCACCATATCAAAAGGGTGGTAAGATAGGTCTATTCGGGGGAGCCGGAGTTGGTAAAACAGTATTAATACAAGAATTAATAAATAATATTGCTACACAGCATGGTGGATTATCAGTATTTACTGGAGTTGGTGAAAGATCAAGAGAAGGTAATGATTTATACCATGAAATGAAAGATTCAGGAGTTATTAGTAAGACTGCTTTGGTATTTGGTCAAATGAATGAGCCGCCAGGTGCCAGAATGAGAGTTGCCTTAACAGGACTTACTATGGCAGAGTATTTCAGAGATAAAGGTCAAGACGTGTTACTATTTATTGATAATATATTTAGATATACTCAAGCAGGTTCTGAGGTTTCGGCATTACTTGGAAGAATACCTTCAGCGGTTGGATATCAACCAACACTTGCAACTGAAATGGGTGCCCTTCAAGAGAGAATTACATCAACAGTCAATGGATCTATTACATCAGTTCAAGCAGTATATGTTCCTGCCGATGACTTAACAGACCCAGCACCAGCGACAACATTCTCACATCTAGATGCAACAACAGTTTTATCTAGAGGTATAGCTGAGCTTGGTATATATCCAGCGGTTGATCCTTTAGAATCTACATCAAGAATTCTTGATCCAAGAATAGTTGGAGAAGAACACTATGATGTAGCTGCTAGTGTTAAGCGTGTTCTTGCAAAATATAAAGAACTACAAGATATTATAGCAATCTTAGGTGTTGATGAATTATCTGATGAAGATAAGGCAGTTGTAGCAAGAGCAAGAAGAATACAAAGATTCTTATCACAACCATTTACAGTTGCTGAACAATTTACTGGAATGCAAGGAAAATATGTTCCGGTAAAAGAAACTGTAAGAGGATTTAGAGAAATTCTTGAAGGTAAATATGATGATTTACCAGAATCGGCATTCTTATTTGCAGGTTCTATAGAAGAAGTTATAGAAAAAGCAAAAAGTATAGGATAAAGGGGATGAGCAATTATGGCTAATACCTTTTTACTAAAAATCATTACGCCTGACCGTGAAGTTTACAGTGGAGAAATTGAGAAAATTTCTTTAAAAAGTGCAGACGGTGGCTTTGAGGTTTATGCTAATCATGCAAGCATGATAGCAAGTACTATACCTTGTATTGCAAGATTTAAAGATGCTCAAGGCGTTGATGATGAATTATTCATTTCAAAGGCACTTGCTCAAGTTAGCAATAATCAAATGATTATTTGCAGTGATGCTGCTGAATTTGAGGAAGATATTGATACAGCAAGAGCGGAAGATGCAAGGGTAAGAGCAGAAAATAGGTTGAGGGAAGCTGGCTTATACAACAAAGAGAGAGCAGAGGCAGCTTTACTTAGAGCAAAGCAAAGATTAATATTAACAAACTCTAAAAAATAGGTTTGTGAATTTAAAGTGCAACATGTGCTGTATGGATGAAAATCTGTATTAAACATGTGCGCTTTATTTTTTTATTATTTTTTATTCTATATATTGACAATCTATCACAAAATTTTAATAAGTTTATATTATATATTATATAGCTGGATAGAAAAGGGAATAAAAATTAGAAGATTGGCCATAATTTAAGAAAGATAAAGTGAAACTTTTCGGGTGGAGTTTTATGCTCAAACTGAATTTAGTTGAACTAATCCAGGAGCGTGCAGCCGTTATCAGGGAGCATCACGGATGTTAGCTATGGGATAAATGAGGGGGATTAGATATGAATATAAGATTAAGTATAATCGCTTTTATATTATTATCTTTTTTAAATATAGGAGCTATTTCTAAAAGCATGAGTAATATGGATAATTCATTTAGCATTATAGAAAATAATATTTCGCGTGTAAGTGAATTTGAAGAAAATGGTGTGAAGTTTCAATATAAAACTAAAGAAAAAATTGAAATAGAGAGCTTCAGAATAAAAGAATGCTTAACTAAAGACATAAAGGGATCATATAAGGAACTTGGAGAAAACGAATTTGAAATTATTAATGAAGACCTAAAAGCAAGTGTAAAGTTATGGAGTGGTGCTCAATATAATTTTGTTGAGGTTATACTAATAAATAAAGATTCTCAATATTCAACCGCTGATTTAAAGAATATTGTTCATAAATTAGATAATCACAAATTGAAAGATATACAATATTTTTTGTATTATGAAGGAAAAATAGGAGATATAGATAATGAAAATTTAATAAGTAACTTCATTAGTGAGAATAACCTACAAGAGATAATAACTACAAATATTAATAATGGTTATGTAGGAACTGGATATCTAAATAATAAGGATAAAATTAATTTTGCACAAGTCAAATATAATACTGGTTCACATATAATAATTGGTACGCCAATAATATTTGCAACATATTAAGACATATTGAAAACTTTTCAATATGATTGTTTATTTTGTTTCATTTAATGTAAGTAAGATTTAAGTACTATTTGTTATGAGAAGAATTTCTTACTAATTTAATGATACAAAGTATAAATCGTTTTTGGATAGTCATTTCAAATGCTTAACAATTCATTATGGAGGATAATATGGAGAAAATAGTGGTTAAAGGTGTAAAGGAACTTAAGGGTGAAGTGGATATAAGCTGTGCTAAAAATTCAATTTTACCTATAATTGCAGCAACTATATTGTGCCCAGAGCCTATAGTTATTGAGAATGCACCTAAATTAGAAGATGTTGATGTTATATGTAAACTATTGAGTGAGTTAAATTGCGATGTTAATATTTCGAATGTAAACAATAGATTAACTATAGATACAAAGAATATAGTAGAGATGGATGCAAATACAGAACTTATGAGGAAGATGAGAGCATCATTCTTAATTATGGGGCCTATGCTTGCCAGGTTTGGATATTGCAAGTTATCACTACCAGGTGGATGTAACATAGGAAGCAGACCAATTGATTTACATCTTAAAGGGTTTAAGCTACTTGGAGCCGAAATTATAATGGGGCATGGTTTTGTTGAAGTAAAAGCAAAAAAAATGATTGGGAGCAGAATATATCTGGATTTCCCTTCAGTTGGTGCAACAGAAAATATAATGATGGCATCAGTGTTTGCCGAGGGTACCACTATAATAGAAAATGCAGCAGAAGAGCCAGAAATTTGGGATCTAGCACAATTCTTGAATAAAATGGGTGCTAAAGTAAAGGGAGCTGGATTTGGAAAAATAACTATAGAAGGAATAACAAGTTTGAAGGGAACAAGCTATAGACCTATATGTGATCGAATAGAAGCAGGAACTTTCATGATAGCTGCTGCTATTACAAATAGTAAGCTAAAAATTAATGGAGTAAATGAAGAACATTTAAGACCTGTAATAGAAAAGTTAAAAGAATGTGGAGTTAAGTTTAGTGAATATATAAATAATTCAGTAATAGTGGATGGAAGATCGATTAAGAAACCCTTAGACATAAAAACACTTCCATATCCGGGATTTCCAACTGACATGCAGGCACAGATGATGAGCTTGTTATCAATTGTTGAAGGTGTAAGTGTAATTACAGAAACAGTTTTTGAAAATAGATTTATGCATGTAGCCGAACTTCAAAGAATGGGGGCTAATATAAAAATTGATGGAAGAACAGCTATAATCGAAGGAGCACCAAAGTTGACAGGATGTGAGGTTAGGGCAACGGATTTAAGAGCAGGGGCAGCATTGATTTTAGGTGGCCTAGTAGCGGAAGGAGAAACTGAAATAAGTGATATTTATCATATTGATAGAGGATATGTTAAAATTGAAGAAAAGTTTAGAAAATTAGGAGCAGAAATTTATAGGATAAATGTTTAAAGATGAAAAACTACAAGAGACTATCTTATTTTAGATAGTCTTTTTTATGTTTAGTTTTAGGGTAAAGTGAGATACATAAAAGTTAACATAATTATAAAAGTTAAACATATACTTTATAGTGCAGGCTATAGGAGGATAAGTTATGAAAATAATTAATGTAAAAACTAAAAATATTAAAATAAATAACAGTGTAAAGACAATTGGTGTCATGACTGTGTTTATTGTTATTATATTAGTAATACTGCCTTTAATTTTTCTTGGCACTGGAAAGGGAATTAATAGTGCATTTAGTTTAGATAATAATGATATAGTAAAGAATTCAAATATAGTTTTTCCGGTCGATGGAAAAGTTAAACTTTATCGTAAGTCAGAAGATAGAGTCGAGGAATTAGATTTGGAAGATTATATAATGGGAGTTGTAGCGAGTGAAGTTCCAGCCAGCTTTGAAGAAGAAGCGTTAAAAGCCCAGGCAGTTGCAGCAAGAACATTTTATATGAATAAAAGGAATAATCCAGATAAGGACTCTAAAGCAAAGGGAGCAGAAGTTTGTGATACTATAAATTGTCAAGTTTACATGAGTAAAGAAGAAAGAGTATCTAAATGGGGAAAAAGTCAAGCAGAGAGTAACTGGGAAAGGATAAGAAAGGCGGTTTTGGATACAAAGGGGCAAGTGCTTACCTATGATGGGAAAGTGTTAGAATATCCTCAATTTTTTGCAACCAGTTCAGGTAAAACCGAAGATGCTAAAGATGTATTTTCAGTTGATGTTCCGTATTTAAAATCGGAAGAAAGTAAAGGTGAGGAAATTGCTCCGAAATATAAAACAACTATAAAGATTCCAGTAAGTGAATTTGTAAATAAAGCAAATGGAAGATATACAAACTCAAATATTAAGAAAGATAATTTATTATCACAAATTAAGATCGAAAGTTATACTGAGGGTGGTAGTGTAAAAGAAATAAAGATGGGGAATGCCACCATAAAAGGGACTGAGTTTAGGGAATTATTTAATTTAAATTCAACAAATTTCAAGCTGAGTTTTGAGAACAATGTAGTAACTGTGAATTGTACAGGCTATGGCCATGGTGTTGGGATGAGTCAATGGGGAGCAAATGTCATGGCTAAAAATGGTTCTGCATATGAGGAAATTCTTAAGCATTACTACAATGGAGTGAAAATTCAAGAAATAGAATATAAATAATGTGGAATTATTTCAAGATACAGTGGACTAAGTTAGAAAAGTATTAATATGGAAGAAGTATTTGTAATTAAATTTAAATATTACAAATATTTCTTCTTTTTGTTTAAAGAATAAAAAGATGGACATAATCTAGCTAATACTAAATTTTATTGGAATTTATAATGGAGTACTTTAAGAAGTAACGAATAATAATCCACATAAATTTAGTTGAACTTATATATGAAAGAGGTGAAAAATCTAGGATTAAGTAGTTATAAATTATAGATTGAAAGCTATGATGTGGTAATTATTGGTACTAGGTAAATGTTCGCGGTTTATTATTAAAGATTTTTAAAAATGAAAAATAAAATGTAATAAAAATGCTTGTTTATGTATTATTTTTCATAAAAAGGGAACTATAACAATAGGAGGTGTTCATATTGAACAAGAATTTAAAAGAAAAGTTTAAGAATTTGATTAGGAAGGAGGGATTTTACATCGCTTTATTCCTTTGTCTTTGCATAATAGTTACAGTTGGAACTATTTCTTATAAAATGCTGAGCAATAGAAGTGAAGCTAATAAGGTTGAAGATATAAATAAAGAATTAACAATGAACTCAGATGACAGTGGAAAGACAGTTAATGAAGTTCAAAACGCTGAGAGAGTTGATAATGCTTCAAGTAATAAAAATACAACTGATAAGACAAAGACAGAAAAAGCAGCTACGGTAGCTACAAATAATACAGTGAATTTTGTAAATCCTTTAGATGGTGCTGAGAGCAGAAAATATACTTATCCAGCACCAGTAAAAATGGAAGAAGGTATTTTTAGAACTATTAGAGGTGTAAACTTAGAAGCAAAAATAGGTACAGATGTTAAAGCAGCTGCTGATGGAGTAGTAGAACTTGTAGATAATTCAGGAGTAGAAGAAGGCGTAGTTGTAGAAATTAAACATGCAAATGGATTAAGAACAAGATATGGCAATCTTGATGCCAATGTTTTAGTGAAAAAAGGTAGCAAGGTTACAGCTAATCAAGTAATTGCTAAAGTTGGAGAAACTTCAAAGGTATTTAGCAAAGATGCATTTGGAGAGTTTTTGAATTTACAAGTAATTGATGCTAATGGAGAGCAAGTCAATCCAGAAAAATATTTTAAATTAAAATCTAAATAAGATTTAATGAAAGACAAATATTAGTCATTCATTAATTCAAAATGGATGACTAATATAAAATGTGAAATTATGTGATTTATAAAATATATGATTAAAGGAAGTGATATTTTGAAAGATTATATTGAAGAAAGAGTCTTAGATGTAGCAAAGTATATTATTGATTCAAAAGCTACAATAAGAAAAACGGCTAAAGTTTTTGGAGTTAGTAAAAGTACAATTCATAAAGATATGACAGAAAGACTTTTAAAAATTAATCCAGAAATAGCACAAGAGACTCATTCAATTCTAGAATTAAATAAAGCTGAGAGGCATATTAGAGGTGGAAAAGCCACTCAAATGAAATATAAAATTATTGAATCTTAATAAAATTAAGTCTATAATATAGTATTAGTAGAATTATGTAAACATAGGTATTAATATGTATTATGGGAGTGAATAAGAGATGTGCTTTTGGAGAACAGGGATAGACCTTGCAATTGACTTGGGAACAGCAACTGTACTAGTTTATGTAAAGGGTAAAGGGGTGATATTAAAAGAGCCTTCTGTTGTAGCTATAAATAAAAATAATAATAAATTGTTGGCTATTGGCGAAGAAGCTAGAAAAATGATAGGAAGAACCCCTGGAAATATAGTTGCAGTAAGACCGTTAAGAGATGGTGTTATTTCAGATTACGATATAACACAAAAGATGCTAAAAGAATTTATTAGGAAAGCATGTGGAAAAAGAGGTATTAGGGCTCCTAAAGTAATTGTTTGTGTACCATCTCAAGCTACAGAGGTAGAGAAGAGAGCTGTAATTGATGCAGCTATGAATTCAGGAGCAAAAACAGTTCATTTAATCGAGGAACCATTAGCAGCTGCTATTGGAGCAGGATTAGATATTACAAAGCCTAATGGATGTATGGTAGTAGATATTGGAGGAGGAACTTGCGATATCGCTGTAATTTCACTGGGTGGAGTGGTAGAAAGAGAATCAATAAAAGTGGCTGGAGATAAATTTGATGATGCCATAATAAAGTATGTGCGAAATGAATATAAGTTAATGATAGGTGAAAAGACGGCTGAGGATTTAAAAATTAATATTGGGTCAGCATTTAAGAATTCTAGAAATCTATCATGTATGATGAAAGGTAGAAATCTTATTACAGGATTACCAGATGAAGTAGAAATTACAACAGAAGAGATAAGAAATGCAATAAAAGAACCTGTAGAAATAATAGTTGACACAGTAAAAAAAGTGTTGGAAAAAACACCACCTGAATTAGCTTCAGATATAATTGAAAGAGGAATATTAATGACCGGCGGAGGAGCATTAATACACGGCTTAGATAAGCTTATAGAATTTAAAACGGGAGTAGCGGCAATGGTTGCCGAAGATTCTGTAGAATGTGTCGCTAAAGGAACTGGTAAAGTACTTAGTTACATAGACAAGTTGGATGGTGAAGTAAATTCTCAACAAATAGTGCTTATAGAATAGCTGAAAATAACAGTCAAAATGAATGATTTTGACTGTTATTTTTTTATGAAGTTTTAAATTGTTGGGAATTGCTCGCGATTCAAGTTATAGGCTTCCATGAAAATTCTAGATATAATTTTAGCCATATCCATAATAAAAGAAAGCCGTATGCTGCGAGAAAAGAAGAATTCAGCATTATCGCTAGAGTCAACAATGCCAATGACTGATGCGATTCCGACTTCTGGAAGTTCCTTGCCAACGCCTTTACCTGGATGGATTGCGTAATTTCTTATGCGGATTTCACCTATGTCGTCTTCATCACCCAAACAAGCATCAACACCAATAATAGATGCATTAGGATGATTAGCTTGTATTTCGCTTAAGCGTGCATCTATATTTAAAGCATGAATTGGAGAAGATAAAGTACCATAAACAGGTAGGGGGAAAAAATTCTCAGTTAGTATAGTTCCAACTAATGGACCAAGACAATCTCCAATGCATTTATCAGTACCAATGCAAACTATTACCGCATTTTCAGTGATATAATTTTTAATTTCTAAAGTTAGATTATAATTGAATTTAGGATTAATATCTGGTTTTATCAAGAACATATACCCCCTTTATAAGATATATATATGAAGAATAAAAAGAAGATAGTATAAAAAAAAAATAAATGGTAATTAATAGTAATAAAGGAGGTATTTATGAAGAAATATTTAATAGGTTTATTTTTATTTATGACAGTGATAACGAATGTTTATTTAGTATTTTACTGGGAACCACAGAGTCAAATGAGTATCCAAAAGGAAGATGTTGAAGCGGTCGCTTCATATACAAAATCAATATATAAAGTGGATAAAGGAAAAGTACTGGAACAACTATCACCTGAAAATAAGAAGGAATTAGAACAAATAATGAAAAAGTTATCATCATTAGATATGGGAAGAATAAAAGAGTATTATGAAGAACCTAATGAAGAAGAAGGGATAATAAATGCTTTTAATCTTTTAAAGAAGAGACTATCTAGCGAAGATTATAGTAAATTACAAGAAATAAGCTCTTCATTTTTAGATATAAAGAGGGTAAATGAAAAAATAAAAAATAATTAGATTACTATGTTAAATGTAAGTATAGTGTAGAAATATGGAGTAAGTGCGGGATAATTTCGCTAAAATGAGTGACAAGAGGGTTGAAATAAAATCACTTTGCAGATATACTAATCATTGTTGATTAACGATACAACAAGTGCAACAAACAAAGCAATATGGAGGAATTCCCGAGTGGCCAAAGGGGGCAGACTGTAAATCTGTTACGTTTCGTTTCGATGGTTCGAATCCATCTTCCTCCACCAATTAAGATGGGCGCATAGCTCAGCTGGGAGAGCACCTGCCTTACAAGCAGGGGGTCACAGGTTCGAGCCCTGTTGTGCCCACCATCTTAAAAAATATGATTAAAATAAATGTGCTGGCATGGCTCAACGGTAGAGCAGCTGACTTGTAATCAGCAGGTTGTAGGTTCGATTCCTATTGCCAGCTCCAACAAAATAATATGGAGGAATTCCCGAGTGGCCAAAGGGGGCAGACTGTAAATCTGTTACGTTTCGTTTCGATGGTTCGAATCCATCTTCCTCCACCAATTAAGATGGGCGCATAGCTCAGCTGGGAGAGCACCTGCCTTACAAGCAGGGGGTCACAGGTTCGAGCCCTGTTGTGCCCACCATCTTAAAAAATATGATTAAAATAAATGTGCTGGCATGGCTCAACGGTAGAGCAGCTGACTTGTAATCAGCAGGTTGTAGGTTCGATTCCTATTGCCAGCTCCAACAAAATAATATGGAGGAATTCCCGAGTGGCCAAAGGGGGCAGACTGTAAATCTGTTACGTTTCGTTTCGATGGTTCGAATCCATCTTCCTCCACCAAAAAGAATAAACTATGTTTATTCTTTTTTAATTAGATATAGGCATAGTAATAAATAGTTATAATATTGACTAATTATGTATGCTGTGATAAAATATTTTTGAAAATTAAATTATGTAACTCTTATCAAGAGAGGTGGAGGGATAGGGCCCTGCGAAACCCGGCAACCTGTATTAATATAAGGTGCCAATTCCTGTAGATATATATTTCTACAAGATAAGAAAATGATTGTTAAAATCGAGCTCTTCTTATCGAAGAGCTTTTTTGTTTATCTGATGTCTAGCCACTGTAACGCTCCCAATCCCTATTAAGATTGGTGCTAACAGTGGTACGACCCTAGACGAGGTACCCCTTGAGAGTATAAGTTAAATTAAGATTCAGATGAAGATTAAGCTCCGCCTGAATCAAGTTTCATTTGATATCATTGAGTTTGCGCATGCTTAATTACAAAAATTAAAAAAATCTTAGAAATCAATAGAGAAGAGTAATTTAATTTGATTCATATTATATTTAAAATATAATAAGTAGATATAAGGTTGTTTAAAACAAAATAATATACGTATAAAATATAATTATAAATACGTAAGTGAAGGAGAGAAAAAAATGAGAAGATTATTTACTTCAGAATCAGTTACAGAAGGGCATCCAGATAAAATGTGTGACCAAATATCTGATGCTATTTTAGATGCTATTTTGGCACAAGATCCACTTGCTAGAGTTGCTTGTGAAACATGTACTACTACAGGTATGGTTATGGTAATGGGAGAAATAACAACAAATTGTTATGTTGATATTCCAAAGGTAGTTAGACAAACAGTAAGAGAAATTGGATATGATAGAGCAAAATTCGGATTTGACTGTGATACTTGCTCAGTTATCACTTCAATAGATGAACAATCAGCTGATATCGCAATGGGTGTAGATGAAGCATTTGAATCAAGAAAAGGTGAAAAAGATGCAGTAGAAGCTGTTGGAGCTGGAGACCAAGGTATGATGTTTGGTTTTGCGACTAATGAAACAGAAGATTTTATGCCACTTCCAGTATACATGGCTCATAAGTTATCAAGAAGACTTACAGAAGTAAGAAAAGATGGTACTTTAAATTATTTAAGACCAGATGGTAAAACTCAAGTTACTGTTGAATATGAAGATAATACACCTAAAAGAATAGATACTATCGTTATATCAACACAACATGATGAGAAAGTAACATTAGAACAAATACAAGAAGATCTTAAAAAATATGTTATAGATGCTGTTGTTCCAGCAGAATTATTAGATAGTGAAACTAGATATTTCATTAATCCAACAGGTAGATTTGTTGTTGGAGGACCTCAAGGAGATTCAGGATTAACAGGAAGAAAGATAATAGTTGATACATATGGTGGATATGGTAGACATGGTGGTGGAGCTTTCTCAGGAAAAGATCCAACTAAGGTTGATAGATCAGCTGCTTATGCGGCAAGATGGGTAGCTAAGAATTTAGTTGCTGCAGGTGTTGCTGACAAACTTGAAATTCAATTAGCTTATGCAATTGGTGTTGCTAAGCCAGTTTCAATCGAAGTAGAAACTTTTGGAACAGGAAAGATTGATGAAGATAAGATTGTTGAAATAGTGGAAAAAGTTTTCGATTTAAGACCAGGAGCTATAATTAGAGATCTTGACTTAAGAAGACCTATTTACAGACAAACAGCTGCTTATGGACATTTCGGTAGAAATGATCTTAACTTACCATGGGAACAATTGAATAAAGCTGAAGAAATAAAAAAATATATCTAAGATTTAATTGTTGATTAGTAAAAGGTAAGTTAAATCATTGAAGTAACTTAACAATAGTATAGATGTATATAAGATAATTAGATGGCTGTCTTAAATTTATTTAGGACAGCTTTTTTATACAATTAATTTCTAATCTTATTTAAAATTAGTTAATGTATGCCGTTGTTGTATATCCTTGAGATTGATATTTTCAACTATGCTTAATATTCATAATAAATTATCAGATTAGAATAATATTAACAAATTAATAGTGGTAAACTATTGAACAATTTATTTGTGATATAATAAAAAAAGAAGTAAATCTAAAGTTAAATTTTATTCTTGGCAATTTAAATAAACATAAAAGATTTGGAGAGATTCTATGGAAGTTCTAAATGGTTTTGTCGAAAGCATTGTATTTAAAAGTGAGGATACTGGCTATGTAGTTTGTAGAATTAGGAATGAGAAAAATTTAATTAATGCTGTTGGAACTGTTCCGTTTTTGAAGGAAGGACAAAATGTAAAATTAACAGGATATTGGACAGTACATAAGCAGTTTGGCAATCAATTTAATATTCAAGATTATGAAGAACTTCTTCCAAACTCATTAGATGGAATAGAGAAATACTTGAGTGCTGGAATAATACATGGAATTGGACCTGTAACAGCTAAGAAGATAATAGAAAAGTTTGGTGAAGAAACTTTAGATATCATGGAAAATCATATAGAAAGGCTTATGGAGATAGAAGGCATAGGCGAAAAAAAATTTCAAATAATATATGAATCCTATATAGAACAACAAGGTTTAAAAGATATAATATTATATTTTCATAAACATGGAGTTACAAATAACCAGTGTATGAAGATTTATAAGAAATTTGGTCCAAATGCAAGACAGATAGTATCAGATAATCCTTATATATTATGTGATGAAATATCTGGAATTGGATTTAAGACAGCAGATAGAATTGCAATGAGTATAGGAATTGAGAGCAGTTCGGATTTTAGGATACAAAGCTGTATTAAATATGTGATGAATCAATTTTGTGGTGCAGGTAACACATTTATGCCCAAGAATAATATAATAGAGGAATGTGAAAGAAATTTATTAATATCTAAGGAAGTAATCGAAAAGAACATATATGATATGTCGGCACAGCAAAAAATTATTGTTGAAAATATAAATGGGATTGAAGTAGGATTTTTACTCCAGTACTATTATTGTGAACTTGGTGTGACAAGCAAAATAATTACTTTAGGGTTGCAACAAATACAAACTATAAATTCTGATATAGATTTTGAAATTGATGTGTTTGAAAAGGAACAGAATATAAGATTTGCTGAGTCACAGAGGGAAGCAATTAGTGGAGCTTTTAATAACGGTATAGAAATAATAACAGGAGGTCCTGGGACTGGTAAGACAACGATAATTAAAGCCATAATACATATTTATGAGAATAATGGTATGAAAGTAATACTCGGAGCACCTACAGGAAGAGCAGCTAAAAGAATGACTGAATCAACAGGAAGAGAAGCTAAAACAATACATAGATTATTAGAAATGGGGATTTCAGAAGATGATGAATCGGTCTTTGAGAAAGGAGAATCATCACCTTTAGATTGTGATGTAATAATTATTGATGAAGCATCTATGATTGATATAATGCTAATGCAAAACTTACTAAAAGCTATTAATTTAGGAACAAGGTTAATAATTGTAGGAGATGTAGATCAATTGCCGTCTGTTGGGCCAGGAAACGTGTTAAAGGACCTTATAGAAAGTGAATATATAAAAGTTGTAAGATTAAAAGAAATCTTTAGACAGGGGTCAGAAAGTCTGATTGTAGTAAATGCGCATAGGATAAATCAAGGGGAGATGCCATTGTTAAATCAAAAGGATAAAGATTTTTTCTTTATTAATGAAGAAAATCAAGAAAGAATAGCTAGTACCATAATGGATTTAATGAATAGAAGACTTCCTAAGTTTAATAAATCATGGAATAAATTAAAAGATATGCAAGTATTAACTCCTATGAGAAAAGGAGTACTTGGAGTAACTAACTTAAATAATATTCTTCAAGAAATGTTTAATTCACCATCAAAAGAAAAAAAAGAAAAGACTTCTCGAGATATAATTTTTAGAGAAGGGGATAAAGTTATGCAGACTAAGAACAACTATACTTTAAAATGGGTTAGAGTTAGTGGTTATGGTGAAAGTGAAGGCGTTGGTGTATTTAATGGTGATTTAGGATTCATAGAGAGTATAGATGAGGAGAGAAAAACTCTTACCATTATATTTGATGAGGAAAGAAAAGTGATTTACGATTTTAATTTTTTAGATGAATTAGATTTAGCATATGCAACTACAATACATAAAAGTCAGGGAAGTGAATTTAAAGTTGTGATAATTCCAGTATTTATGGGATCACCTTTTTTGATGAACCGTAATTTACTTTATACAGGGATTACAAGAGCTAAACAATTAGTAGTCGTTGTTGGGTTTCAAAAAGCATTAATGTACATGATTAATAATACAAATAGCGTAGAAAGATATTCGGCATTAAAACATAGAATTAAAGATATAATAACTAAAGATGAGTTCGAAAATTAGTTGAAAGGAGATGGGTGTATGAGGAATGTATGTAAAGTGACAGAAGAAGATTTAAAATATGCGTTTGATAAAATAGAGTATTGGTATAAGAAAAACATCAGATTTCTAACAATTGTTACAGTTCCATTTAATACATCGTGTGTTTTTTCAAGTATAATATGCAAGCTTGCTCAAAGCAATAATAAAATATTATATGTTTGGGGAAAGAATGGGGAGAACAGAGAACTTGTTAATACTGTAAGGGAAATTAATTCAAATATCAGTCATTCTTATATTGAAAAGGGGCATTCAAGCGCAGATCTTACGTTTATCCATTATAGTAGCTTGATGAAGGTTAAAGAACATTATGATTTGGTAATTTTTGATGACATAACGTATTTCTCTAATTTAAGTAATATAACTGTAAGAGATATGCTTGAGATTTGTGCTAATTTAGGCGAAAGAGTGCTAGTATATAGTATAGAAAAATTGGCTTTAGTTGGCGAGAAATTTGAGCTGGCAGCATATAACTACAAAAAGCCTTTTGTAGAACCTAGAATATTAACAACTAGAATAGATTTGAATTTAGATATTCCATTTACTCTTTATGATTATTTCAAGTGGTTCAGAGAAAATAATCATAAAGTAGTTATTTATGTACCGAACAGAGAAAAACTTAGTATAGTATATGATTATTTTTCTAATAAATTAAAGCTTCAAGACGTAAAAGTAATAAAAGTATCAGAGATCGATGAAATGAAGAGATGTGAAAAGGTATCGAAATATAAAGATAAGGCAATATTTGTAATAACAAATAAAATAGAGGAGTTACTTGAATATTGCTATATGGATGATGCAGTAATACTATTTTCTGATAATGAGAGATACACATATAAGAAACTACTATATGTATGTGGTCAAATAAGAAATGTAAATCTTAAATTACCGGAGGTTTTATTAGTTTCGAATGAAGTATCAGATGATATGGAAAGAGCAAAGAGTATGGCAAGAGATTTCAATAAAAAAGTATGGGAGAAACGTTTAATAGAATTATAAGGAATTTGTGGGAAGGACTACTTGAAGTAATATATCCAAGGGAAAACTATTGTATTATATGTAGAGATGATGATTGTTTTGGAATTTGTAAAAATTGTAGGAAGAGTATAAAAGTAATAAAGGATTCGTATCAAGATAAAATAATAAGCTACGGCTACTATGGTGGAGTATTAAAGGAGTTAATATTAAAGTTTAAATATAAGAACAATTTTACAGCAGGGGATATACTGACAGAGCTGCTTGAAGAATATATTATTGAAAATTTTAACTATAGGGAATACATAATAACCTATATACCTCTATCAAAAAAATCAAAAAGGATACGAGGATTTAATCAATGCGAATATATAGCTAAAAAGATCTCTAGAGATTTATCAATTAGAAGTTTAGAGATATTAATTAAAAGTAGAGAAACAAAAGAGCAGAAAACACTAAAAAAAGAGGAAAGATACGAAAATATAAAAAATGCTTTTAGTGTAAAAAGAGGAATAGAATTAAAGGGATGTAATATTATACTAATAGATGATGTAATTACTACCGGTGCAACCATTAATGAAGCGTATAAATTATTAAAAAAATATCAAGTAAACGATATAAAACTATTGACCTTAGCCAAAAGTCATAAAAATGGCTTGCAAACGGCTTAAAATCAAGGGGTGTTTGAAAACGGCAAAAAAAACGGCAAAAATTTAAGATAAAAAAATTTTCGATATAGTATTACTTGCATTTTTCATCATATCATCTGTAACATGACTATAAGTGTTTAATGTTTGTTTAACATCATGACCAGCAATTTTAGCAACTGTTTTAAAATCAAGACCATTTGCTACTAGCAACGTAATATAAGTATGTCTAAGTTCATGAATTGTAATATTACTTATTTTTCTTAATGTTGTATTGAAGGAAGATGTTATTTGTAAATTGTCAAATGGGGCAATTCTATTATGAATATCTGTAGGTACAATGTTTTTATATTCTTTTAACTTTCTTATAAAAGGTGGAGATATTGGTACTGTTCTATATGCATTTTTATTCTTAAGTTCTCCAAAATCATGAGTGTTTGTATTTTTAGCTATTTTCCATTGTCTAGTAACATTTATTCTAAAGTTTACTTCATCAATGTCATTCCATGTAAGTCCTAATATTTCACCACATCTTAAACCAGTATTAGCTGCTATATATGCAACTATATAATATTTACTTTTAAGAAGTCTTTTTGAATTTAACAGAGTATCAAGTTCAGCCTTTGAAAGAGCTCTCTTAATAGTTGGAACTTTATCTTTTGGAATTTCCAAGTTTAGGTCTATAGAAAAATTGTTATCATAATTATCTATATAATAATTAAATAATAGTTTTATTGATTGTAGGTATTTTTTAAGTGTAGCCTGTTTTAAATTTGATACTATCTTATCAAAGCACTTTCGTATATTAATTTTCTTTAAAGATGCTACTTTTTTATTATCTAAATCAGAAAAGCTCACAAATGCAATTTCATGATTTCTAACAGTGTTATATTCTCGATATAGCTTTTCATGCCCAATAAACTCGTTACAGAGACCTTTAAACGTTATTGAATCATAATCCGCACTAATTATATTATTTTCATTTATGAGGCCCCTTTCGAGCTCTCTGAGTGTATTTTCAACATAGGGTTTAGCATCTTTTTGTGCATTAAACCCTTGCTTGCTTTTTTGCTTCCATTTTCCATTGCTGTCTTTATAGCTTATGATACATTGCAGTCCCTTATCCTTTCTTCTATACGTTACATTATAATCCAACATATAATCACTCCTTTTTAAATTATTATTAATCTATTATCATCAAAGTATAATAATATTTTATCTTTGCATACACATGGATTTTTACGCGAATGATATGTGATAGCATCATCTAGTAAATCATCACTAATGCAAAGCATTTCAGCTATCTCATATCTATTAGTAGCACCTTTTTTTATACAGGTTATTATTTTATTTATACTACATACTTGATCTATAGAAATGTTTCTAGCTGCAATCTCTTGTTTTAAATTTCTTATATCGGATAAATTAGTTATATTCCCGAATGTGGTTTTAAAGTGACCTATCTCTTCGGAAAGAACTTCGTATTTTTCACATTCAGTCATCCTACTGTTTATGTATATAACATTGTCTATGTTTTTCCCATATTTTTTATTGGTGCAGAAATCTAGTTCTTTTACATCTGCACCAATTTTTTTTGCATAAACAATCAAATCCTCATACCTTGTCATAAGTACCGCCCCATTTTATTTAATATTATGTTTATTATTAAATTCTTTTAATCTCTCATTGTTTATGTAATCAAGTAGTATTTTATCTGCTCTTTCCTTTTCTTCATCAGTTAAATCATCATCATGAGCCGCTATTGTTGTTCCGGCTTCATCTAAAGAATTGTAAGGAATAAATTTTTCCTCAACTTCTTCGCTTTCTTTACTGTTTAATTGAATTACATTATCTTTAGTACAACTTATTTCATCAGAAGTATTTTTTATATATTTATTTATTTCAGCAAGTTCAGCAACGCGTTTATTAGCTTCTTTTTGGCCATTGGAATTTAGTTTAAAAAAGTCTTCTAATAATTGAACTGATTGTTTGCCATATGTTTTTTGAATTGATTCTAATAATTCAACTTCATTTTTTAATTTGTCATTTTCGTTATATACATCGTCCCAATTTTCCAATATTAATTCATTTACACTGACAGATAATGCGTCAGCCAATTTTACTAAGGTGTCAGTTTTGGGATTTTTTGCCTTACCACTTTCTATATCATTAATGGTACTTTGACCAACTTTAGCTATCTCAGCTAGTTTGGAAAGCGTTAACTTTTTTTCTAATCTCAATTCTTTTATTTTTTCTCCCAATCTTGTCACAATCAACACTCCTTAAATAATATCCGGTTTACAAAACAATTATAGCACATTAATCCGGCAAAGCAAACAGAAATATAGAGTAAATATTAGCAAATTTTAAAAATAGGAAGCTATTTCTCTTAAATGGTCGCTCAACCGGAAATTTGCTACTTGATGTATTGGTTAAGCGGATATAAAATTAAATCATCGGTTAACCGGATAAAACGAAAGAAGGTGTTAATTTGAATAATGAGATATCAAAATATGTAAAACAATTGAAAGAAAACGGAACTCCAATTAGCAAAATAATTTCTAATATCGGAATTGGTAGAAGTAGTTTTTATGAAATTATGAATGGAACCCAGATTCCCAAATTAGATACTGCTAATAAAATTGCTACCGCATTAAATGTAGATATTAAAGAACTATTTCCAGATTTGAAGGAGGAATGAAAATGTTAATTGAACTTAAGAAAAATTCTCATAATCAACCAATACTTATATTTATGAATAAAGAATTTTTATTAACTAATGAATTTGGATTACACAAAGTTCTTGAAGAATTACGTTCATTAAATACTGGATTGGAAATTAAATTTGAAAATTTTAGACAATTGCAGAAGTTAATTAATCAAATTAATGATTTAAAGTCGTGAGCTCTATAATATGTTCTAAATGAACAATATTTGATGAATTCAGAAAACTTTTTTAGGAGGTTTAGCTTATGGAAAAAGCATTAATAAGCAGAAAGTCACTTGCTGAACGCTGGGATTATGATTCTACCAGAGCAATAGTAGATATGGAACAGGAGGGGATTATAACGCGCATTCCAGAAGTATCAAGCCCACGCTATTCTATGGAAGAAATATTGAAAATTGAAAATTTAGGGAAAGAAGCTAATCCACTTTCTCCACTAGAACGTAGACGGTTAGAAAAGAAAATAGAGTCTTTAGAGGATGAACTTAATTTTTATAAAGATAAAGTTACCAATATTAAGACAATACTTATGTAACCAGCTCAACAATGAAGGAGGAGCTAAATGAATAGTTTGCAGATTTTTAATAATAACACTTTAGGATTACAAATTAAAACTATTTTAAATGATGATGGGAGTATTTCAGTTAACGCTGAAGATACGGCTAGAGGCTTTGGATGGACTACCGTAGCCACAAGTGGCAACGAAGTTGTTAGATGGTCAAGAATGAATGGATACATTAAAGAATTTGGGTTTGGCCAAGATATCGGGAAAGATGATTTTATACCAGAAAGCCTATTTTATCTATTAGGAATGAAAGCTAATAATGAAACATCTAAGAAATTTCAAATGTGGCTTGCAGTAGATATTATCCCTTCTATTAGAAAAACAGGTAGTTACAATTCAAACAAAAATTACACAAGCGAAATTTTAAGCATAATCAAAGATCTGCCTAATGATGAACATAAAAATATAGTTGCTGCTGAATTGTTGAAAATAATTCCTGCCAGTAATGAAACTAAATTTACTCCAGAAATAAAAAATAAATTAAACTTCAAAAATCTCTTAAATGAATTTATGAAACAAGATGATGTATTTATTAAAAGACATCCGCAAGGAGTTGCAGTTGATAAAGATAAACTATATGCATTTTTTAATGAATATGGAGTGCCGAAAAATAGATTACTAAAACACCTTGATGATGAAGAACTGATATTTCATTATAAATACTCAAGAGCTGTTCAGTTAAGAATTAATGGTATGGATACCCCTATAAGGGTTGTAATTATAAAAGATTAGTAAAATCACTTAGTAGACAAGCTCTAGGAAATACGCAGAACCCACTAGAGGCTAAGAGAGAGTATTGGAACGGGAAATAAGTTTAAGGAGGTTTATATGTTAACTAAATTATGTACCGATTGCGGAAAAGAATTACCAGCAACGGAAGAATATTTTCATAAACATTCAAAGAGTAAAGATGGGTTACGTAGTAAATGTAAAGAATGTAGACATATAGAACGTGCAAAATATTATAGCACCCATAAAGAAGAAGCAAAAATATATGACAAAATTTACAACGTTTTACATGGCAGACCTCGTAAGAAAAAAGAACTAGATTCAAAGTTATTTTTAGAATGTTAATTAGTAAAAAATGATTAAGGGGGAATTTATAAATGTCAAAATACAGATTATCAGTTGATGAAACTAGAAATACACTTAAGTATGTAGATATTGAAACAGAGTTAAGTGAAAAAGAAGTCGATCTACTACTTAATAAAATTGAAAATGACAATGAGATTATTTGCGGAGAAGATTTAGCTAAAGCTCTACAGGTTCAAGGTGTAAAAGTTAATACGATTACTTCAGGTACTCAGAATTATTATATTGGAGCTGAAACTATAGAAATTGAAGAGTTGAAAGAACCTGAAAAGTTTAGTTTTACAGTTCAATTCAAGGCTTGTGATTTAAATCAACAAGATATTGAACAAGCTATTGAAATGGCAAGAAAAGAAATGATTGAAAGTATTGATACGAATGGATTGGGTGCTAATATAACGATCCAATTAAGTCAAGAGCTGGATGCTTTAATAGTTGCAGAAATGAGGTCCAGGCTATGAAAAACTTTAAGAAGTTAACCAGGAAGCAAAAAGAGTTTCTTACATCAAAAGGATATGAAGCTAAATGTTACTTAGTAGCGAAGAGTACTCCGGAGATCTTGTTTGTTTATAACAAAGAAACAGGACAAACTGAGGAAGTTAGGAGGGATTGACATGAATAATATTAATTTATACCTAAACTTAGTTTCACCAGCCTATAGAAAACGTAATAAGTTTTCTAAGTTCATTAGAAGAGTATTAAGAAGTTGGAGGTAGCATGGGAAGGATATTAGCAATTAATGAGATTGCAGATAGGCAAGCCAAAGAAATTACTTATAAGGTGCAAAAGAAAAGGGAGTTGAACGAAGGGAATAGAGCTTTTGAAGATATTCTTCAAGAAGAGATAGACAAGTATAAAAGAGGTGATAAAGTTTGAAAAGATGTGAGTATTGCGACGAATGTATTTATATATGCGAAGGCGATTATATTTGCACAAAAGATGATGAGCCTAAAATCGTTATAGAAGAATTTATTATCAAAACAGATGATTATGGACAATGTGGCAAGAAAAATAAAAAAGCTATCAAGGAACCCGACCAAAGTATTCCAAGATAGCGCGAATGGATTATATAAATATTCAAGATCATTATAGCACAAGATTGGAGGAAAAGAAAATTATGAAATTAGAATTAACAAAAATTTCAATGTTAGGGTTTAAAGGATATAAAGATGGAGTTGACTATCCTTTAGGATATAGAACATTAATTCAAGGAGATAACGGATTAGGAAAGAGTAGTGTTGGTGATGCTATAGTTTGGTGTTTAACTGGTTGCAATATATGGGGAAATGAAAGGGCAACAACTGATTTGGTTAACAATAATAAACCAAAGCTAACAGAGGTTGTATTGGATTTCTTACTAGATGATGAACCTCAAACAATTATTAGAAGGAAAAAAGGGAATAGCAATGATGTCTATTGGAATGACGTAAAGAGTAGCACTAATGATATTGCTAGAGATATTTTTAAGAACAAAGATGTTTTCTTAAGTATAGTTAATCCTTATTATTTCCCTAACTTAGCACCCAAGGATGCAAAGCAGCTTTTAAGTGATGTTTTAAAGCCAGCAAACAGAGAGGAAATATTTGTAGAGCTAGGAGATTATCTAAAAAAAATATTACTAGACAATGGGTTTAGAATGCCGGAAACTTTCTTATCGGATGCAAGGACGGAGTTAAAAGAGCATGAAGATAATTTGATATTCTTGGAAGGAAGAAAGAGTACTTTTGTTCCAGTAGAAGTTGGCGAAAAGAAAACCTTTGATAATACTGAGGTTAAAAAGCTAAAGGAGCAGCTAGAGGAAATTAAAAGTTCAAGTAATTTGGAAGCTGAACTCATAAAGTTAGAAAAGCCACAAATGAATAATGATGAATTTATGGAATTAAACACTCAGGAAGCCACTTTAAAAGCTAGCCTTAATAATTACTCTATCCCATTACAAAAATTAATTCCTGTAGAGGATAAGAAGCAACAAAAGGATGAATTATTAAAGGAATATAAAGCAAAGAAAAGTAGAGTAGATTCATTTGATCATGAAATTGTAAAATGTGGGCGTTGTGGGAATGAAATAGATCTTTCTAAAAATATGATTGATTTACTAAATGAAGAGTTATTAAAAATGATTGATAAAGGCACAAATCTTAAAAATGAAATTGAAAAAATTGAAATTCAAAATGCTGAGATAGAGAAGAAGAATGAAAAAATCACAGCTGCTAATAAATCCAAAGAAAATGAAATAAATAAGGAAATTAAAAAAATTAAAGCTAATCAACAATTAATATTAGCTCAATATGAGGCTGATAAAGAAGAATATGAAACTAAGAGACAAGCTATATTAGATAAACATGCAGCAGCACAATTAGAAATTAATGAAAAAATTAATTCTATAAAATCTCAAATATCAGAACTTGAAGCAGAGGAAAAGGAAATCTTATCTTTCAATGCCAGCATTGATGCAGCAACAAATCAAAATGAAAAAATAGCACAAGACCAGGAGAGAAATTCACTTGATATTAAGAATAGTAAAAATAAAATAGAGCAGCTTAAGTTAGCTATAGATGCAGCTAGACAATACAACTCGATTAAGCTTAAGAAGCAGTCAGAACAGATTAAACCATATCTTGATAAGGTTGAAATTCAATTTGAAAAAATGACTAAGGACGGAGAGCTGAAGGATGATTTCAAGATAGTTTATAACGAAAAGGAATTTGGCAAATTATCAGCTTCAGAGAAAATCAAAGCAGGTCTTGAGATTGCAAATCTACTTATAAATATTCAAAATTTACATTTCCCTATTTTTGTAGATGATGCAGAAAGTATTAATGTAGTTCCAGAGTTAGATACTCAAATGATTAAAGCTAGAGTTACTTTGGATCAAGAAATTAAGGTTGAGGTGGTTTAGTATGCCATTAATAAAATGTCCAGCAGAAACATGTGTTAATTGCCACAATGGGATGTGTGGATCTGATTCAGTAGAAATGATTGATTTTGAATACTATAAGGACAGTGAAGGCAAAAGGCGAGATATTTTAGAGGATGATATGAAATGTAAAACATATCAAAGTAGATTTAAAACAGTGGAGGGAAAATAAATGAGTAGGCAAACAGGTGTTATTACAAGTGTTAAATATGAAGCAGGTGGAGAAAAAATAGAACTTTCTTTGATGGATGTTAAAAATTATTTGGTAAGTGGAGATGCTAACAACGTTACACAACAAGAAGTAGGAATGTTTTTGAAGTTATGTGAAGGGCAAAAACTTAATCCATTTTTAAAGGAAGCATATCTTGCTAAATACGGGAACCAACCAGCGCAAATAATAGTAGGTAAAGATGCATTTACCAAAAGAGCTGAAGCAAACCCTAATTACAAAGGTTCAAAAAGTGGTGTTATAGTAGTTAATCTTAATAAGCAAATTGAAAATAGAGAAGGTACTTTTTATCTTAAGGGTCGTGAAGAGTTAGTTGGAGGATGGGCTAGAGTGTTCTTTAAAGATGATAAAGAAGAAGTCTTTAACACCGTATCCCTTGATGAATATATAGGAAAAAAAAGAGATGGATCCATAACTTCAATGTGGGCAACTAAACCAGCAACTATGATACGAAAGGTTGCTTTAGTCCAAGCACTTAGAGAAGCATTCCCGAACGGTCTAGGTCAATTATACGTAGCTGAGGAGCTAGGAACAGAAGTTGATGAAGATCCAATGAAGGACCCAATAAATAAGCCTGAAGGGACAACTACACCAGAACCTCCTAAGATGGCTAGCAAAACCCTTAAGAATCAAATAATGCAATTGGCCCATGAAAAAGAATTAATGACAGGTGAAGGCAAGGAAGCTGATGTCTCTATGCTTGAAGCATTGGCCAATGAAAATGGAATGTCACTAAGAGCATTAACAGAGGACCAGGCAAATCAATTAATTGAAATCTTAATGGAATATCAATTTATACATGAGGTACCTGAGGAAAATATTCAGCCAGTAAATGAACTTATTACGGAAAATGAAGAAGAAAATCAAGTTATTGATAATAACGATCCATTTTAAGGTAGGTGACAGTAGTGGAAAAAAATAAAATTCAGGAAAATAAAGAAAAGTTTTTAACTCTTTTAAAGAGTACTCAAAGACCTGGAATTGATAAATTAATTGATTGGTTGGAAAATAGAACGGATTTCTTTGAAGCTCCAGCTTCAACTCAATATCATGGAAATTATGAAGGCGCTTTATGTGAACATAGTTTGAATGTACATGAGTTGTTTGCTGAAAAGAATAAACGATATGATCTTGGATTAAGTGGGTATTCAGTCAAAATAGTGAGTTTACTTCACGATATATGTAAGGCTAATTTCTATAAGCCAAGCACTAGAAATAAAAAAATAGATGGTCACTGGAAGGCTATACCATGGTATGACATTGAAGACGAAAACCCATGGGGACACGGTGAAAAGTCTGTGATTATATTACAACAGTTTGTAAGGCTAACTTTAGAAGAGATAAGTGCAATAAGGTGGCATATGGGGGGCTATGAACCAAAAGAAAGTTATAGAACTTTAAGCTCTGCCTGGGAGAAATATAAAAGTGGTGTTTGTTTGCATACAGCAGACTTAGAAGCATCTAACTTACTGGAAATAAAGATTGATTATGAAAAGCCAAATAAGCAAATAAAAATGGATTTAGGCAGGTGATTCATATGCATGAGTTTGTTGAGCAACGAGTAAAGGAAGAAGCAAATTACATGATTCAAAGTAAAGCTACTATAAGAGCTATTGCAAAACAATTTTATGTAAGTAAATCTACCGCATATTTAGATTTATCAGAGAGACTTAAGCTAGTAGCTCCAGAGCTTCATGACCAAGTAAATATTATTCTACAAAACAATAAATATGAGAGGTCTATCCGTGGAGGAAAAGCTACAAGCGAAAAGTATAAACAATTAAAATCTTGCAGGACTAGGAACGTATTAGCATAGCAGGGGTTACGAATTGTTAATGTTAATTAAGGTTACTGCAAAAAAAGAGGGGTTTTCCACCCCTCATATTTATAACATGCGGGGGTGAGGCATGGATAATAGGAAACCTATAAAGTTAAAAAAGGAAATTAAAAAAATGACTTTAGAAGAAGTTTGCAAACAGTTTGAAAGTCTAGTGCGCAATTTAGCAAAGAAATGGACCATAAGGTATGATCTTGAAGATGTTAAGCAAGTTGCGTATATAGGGTTAATTAAAGCATATGAAACCTATGATATAAGCAGAGATGTTCTGTTTAAAACTTATGCAGCTCTTTTGATAAATGGACATTTATGTAGATTTTACAGAGATGATAAAAGTAAATTCATTGGAATTATGAGTTTAAATCAAAGTTTCCAAAATGATGATAACAAAGAATGTGAATATATAGACTTGGTTAAGGATGAAAGCAATTACGAAGACATAGCAATTACTAACTTGCAATGTGAAGATTTAATGAGTGCAATTAATAAATTAGACCCTTTGAGTAAAGAAATTATTGAATTGGTAGCTCTTAAGAATTTAAAGCAAGTTGAAGTTGCAATGAAGCTAAATATGCCACAAGCGCGAGTTTCGCGAATATACAGGAAATCATTAAAGAAAATTAAAAAAATGATGGAGGGTGAAAGTATTATGCCAATAAAGAAAATTACAAGAGATCAATTGGTAAAGGAAGTCAGAAAGCACGGAACGGACAAAGAAGCTACTAATTTAATAGCTGCTAAATATGGATTGACACCTTCAACAGTAAGAAGTTATTACGACACAATGGACGTTAGAAAGGAAAGCAAGACTTATAAAGGATCTAAGAAAAATGATTTGTCAATAGAGGAGATTGAAGTTGAATCTAAGGAAATTCAGGATAACAATAAGGTTGATAATATCGAAATACCTCTTTTAAAACATATCCTTAAGGGCCATATCGGAGAGTATGAAATAAGTGATTTATTTATAAATATTAATCTTAATATCGGAAGTGTATCGTTAAAAAAAGAAGATATTTTTAATTTTATTGCAGAGCTTAAAGAAGTTAGTACATGCATTAGGTAGGAAGGTGATATTTTTGGAAGGAATAAGATTAAGATTTTCGGAATCAGATATTGATAAATTGCTTAAGGAAAATTTAAAGATTATTTATGATACTAGAGAACAGGTTAATGATCATATATTGTCTTGGTTTGATACTAAAAAAATTCCTTATAAACGTCAAGTAATAAATGAGGGTGATTATACTGCAATAATAACAGCAAGGGCAGACATGGGGATTACAAGGGATTTATATTTTAAAGTTGGGGTTGAAAGAAAAAATAGCGTTGATGAATTGGCAGGAAATCTAGCAGAAAAGAAAGACACCAGGGATGATATAAGGTTGGAACGTGAGCTTATAAGGGCAAAAATGAAAGGAATTAAAATGTTCCTAATAGTTGAGGATCCTAACGGATTAAATAATATCATAAACGGAAATTATAGAAGTCAATATGGTTCTAAAGCTTTTGTAGGAAAACTTACAAGTCTTCAGGATAAATATATTCAGAACACTGTCTTTACTTCAAATTTGGATACTGGATATCATATTTTTAGGATTTTGTATTACTCAGTTAGAAATTTTCTTATAGGTGGGGATATTGATAAAGAAATGGATGTAGCTGAAATGCTTGCAATAGATGTTTTAAATAATTCTTAAAGGGGTTGTTTAAATGTATATAAGAAGAAGTGATAAGGAAATTATTAATACAGCCTTAGAAAATATAAAGATAAGATTCAGGACCACTAAGCCTAAAGATGTAGTAATAAAGAGAACTGGAAATAAAAAAGCTTTGCATCAAAAGGGCAAGAATAGGAGATCATCATGGACTTAATAGAACTTAAGAAAAAATATAATTCTCTATTGGAAAGAAATAAAAAGGCTGAAGAATATTTCAGAACACATACACCTAAAGAATGCATGGTAAAAAAATTTAAAGGAAAGACACCATTTCATGATTTTTGTGATATAGCTATAGATTTAAGTATTCTAATAATGCAAATTGAAGCAGCTATGGGACAGAAAATGACGCATTATGAGAAAATAAATGGTTTTAATATTTAAGAGGGAGGTGATTAAGTTTGGAATTGCAAGATATAGACCTAAGAGAATGGATTGAAAAAGAGACAGGGCAGAAATTCAATAGAGAGAATAAAATTTGTTGCCCTTTTCATAATGAAAAAACACCTTCCTTTGGGATTAAATTTTATCCAGATGATAATAAATGGAGATATAAATGCTTTGGTGGTTGCGATGCTCAGGGCGATGTCATTGATTTTATAAAAAATTATAGTAATCTTAATTATAAAGAGGCTAGAGAATACCTAGGAATAGCCATTGAAAAAACTCCAAGAGAATTACAATTTGAAAAAATTTTAAAACGTATAGAATGGGATGTTGAAAATACTGAATTTAAACAAGGTTATAAACTTTTAGGATTATTTGAATTTGTCAATGGTCACAATGAAGTTATATATTATAAAGCAAAATTTCTAAAGCCAGATGGTAAAAAGGCAGCTTCATATTATCGATTTGAAGGGGACAAAATTATAAACAAAAGAGAAGGTATAGAGGAAGTTCCTTATAATCTATATAACGTTCTTAGAGGTTTAGCAGATAAAGTAATAATCGTAGTTGAGGGAGAAAAGGATGCCAATAATATAAATGCACTCTTAAGAGGAACAAGCTATGTAGCTACATCTATAAAAGGATGTACTAGCCTAGACATATTAAAGAATGGATTTAAGCCAAGAATTTATGCTTTAGGGGATACTGGAACTGCAGGAGATAAATATAAATGGCATGTTCATGAAGAATTTTTTGATATAGCTACGGAATTTAGATTTGTAAATCTTCCTGGTATTAAATCTCTAGGAGACAACAAAGACGTTACAGATTGGTTATCTGCAGGACATACAAAGCAAGATTTATTAAATGCTTTTAGAAGAAGCTTAGATTTAAAAAATGAAGATGAGCTGCAGCAGGATCCAATTGGAGTTTATAAAATGATTTATGATAAGAAAGCCAAGGAAGATAAAAGAATAACTTTGACCGATTTCATGCTATTAGAGGCCGATAAAGTGTTAAATGTGGACGAAGAGACGGAATTCATAAGATTAAAGCTTAAATCTCGGAACGACGGTAAGATTTATGAAAAGATAAAAGAAAGCACCATATTTAATGACCTTAGAACTTTTAGAAATATGTTAGGAATGGATCTAAGTTTTGATGGAAATATGAATGATTTAGTTAGGTTTAAAATGTGGGTTACACAGTATTTTGCTTTAGAAACTAAAGAAGTTTATGCCGGCACTAAATTTATCATGAAAGACAATAAATTAACTTTTATATGTTCAAATGGTGCTATAAATAGTGACAAAACAGATATAAGTATGATGTCAGAAGAAAGCAATATTCGCATTGCAGATAAGGAAAAAATCCAAAAAGATGAACTGTTAGAAATAAAAAATCATATATTTAAATTTACTGCTCCAGAGAAGAGTACATGTATTATTGGAACTGCAATTAATAACTTAGCTGTACATCAAAGTATAGCGACAAAACAGAAGCTTCACCATTTGCTTATGATTGGTGAGGCAGAGACAGGGAAAAGTACTATTTTGGAAGAAATTATAGCACCAATTCTTAATTATCCAATACATGGCGAAGAGAATGAAAAGTTTTCTTTTACAACATCAAAGCCATTTGCTCTCCCTAAAAGCCTATCAATGGGAAATTACACTTTACTTTGTGATGAATTTAAGCCAAGTTCTTGGAACCAAAACAAAGTTTCTGAAATGATTAATCCGCTAAGAGATGCTTATGATCGTGCTCCGATGGTAAGAGGAGATAAAAACTTTAAGCTCAAAAGATTCGTCGCATTACGTCCTTTAATAATTGCTGGGGAGGAGAATTACCCAGGACAAGATAAAGCATTGGTTACACGGAGCTGCATAATTTATCTTTCTAAATATGAAAGAACTGAAAAAAGCTCAGAGGCCACATTTTGGTTAATGGACCATCAAAGCTTATTGAATAAATTAGGTAGATCATTAATAGATGAAGTCCTAAATATTTCTATAGAGCAGTACGCCAATATGAGAAAAGAATTATCAGTAAATTTTACAGAATTACGAGATAGATCTTTTAATACTGCGATAAATATTGCGTGTGGAATTGAGATATTTAATATTCTATTGGAAAGACATGGACTTAATAGAATTACTGATTATGAAAAATACATCATAAAAAATATAAAAGAAGAAATTCTTGACGGTGGAGATGAAGCAAAGTCGGTAATAGAGCAAATGATATTGCTTTACAACGATATGATTGAAGATGGCAGAGCAGTGTTTACTGATTATGTTATCCAAGAGCGCGGAGACGGATTATTTATTAAGACTAGTGAAATGCTTACTCAATTAAGGGTGCATGTTAAAAATACCAATACACAAGTAAATATTCTGTCTGATAGGGATTTTAAGAAACAAGCTACTAAGGCGGGTTATATAAAAGAAACCTCAGCAAAGCAAATAAGACTTAAAACTGGGGTTACTACTCCAAATGGTAAAAATATGATTTGGTACGATCAATATAATTTAGAGAAAATGCGAAAGCTTAAGACATTTGCAATATGCTCTACCGGAAAATTAGAACAAGTAGAGATGGATCCAGAAGAAAGTAAAGTTCTTGAAAATATATTCCCAGGAGTTTAATGCTCTTGCGGGGTATGTAGAAAGTGAGTGGTAAAGCAATAAAAAGACACTATAAAAGTGTCTTTTAAGAGAAAGTTACACTTCCACTACCAAAGATTATAATTGAAGAATCGTAATCTAGAGGTTCTAAAACATGTTCGGTTGATTGAGGTCCTAATTTTACTAGTTCGCGTATATTTAGATCAGAGTCGATAATCAGGATAAGAGCGTTATCATTTGGAGATGCAATCCTTGCAGTAATTGGAGTACCAATCAAAAGATTTGAAGCTCTTGCATTGTAAATACCTTGCGTTAATGTTCTAGGATTAATAGTCGCGCTTATTATGTTTACACTAAGTAATATAAATAAAGAAATAGAAAAAAATCTTTTCATTAGCTTAACCACCTTTAAAATCATTTTATCTCAATATATTATGTGAACTTAGGAAACAAATATTCAAGTTGTAGAAATTATGTAGAAAAGTGAATAGAAAGAGACACTATAAAAGTGTCTTTTAAGAAATGAATATTAATTCGCCTTGCCCCAATATTACAACTCTATCGCTATTCCTAATAGCTTTAAGAGGGTGTTTTTGAGAGTTAGGATCTAATGATATGGCTTGTTGGATTTTTTGTTCGGAATCAAATACAACTAGAAAGCCTTTAAAATTAGAAACATTCTGAACATTATATGAAACATTTTCCATTAAACCTAAGTCATTAATACTATAGAAACCTTCTTTAAATCTCTTAGATTGGTTTATCTGCGCTGTTGCAGCAACTGTATTAATACTGAATGATATAAGTAAAAAAATAGAAAGTACAACAGAGAATCTTTTCATTAGTTCACCACCTTTGAAGTTATTCGTAATCAATATATTGTTATTATGTGAACTTAAAAAATAAATATTCAAACTGTAAAAATCATAAAAAAGCCCCCTAAAGAGGGGCTAAGGTAAAAAGAAAATATATAGGCTCCTGCAAAGAGGAGCCTATACAAGGTAAGAATTAGATAATAGTGATTAATGTACTCTCAAACTTATTATATGAAGTAGTAAGCAAGATGTGCAAAAAAATTGCAAATTCTAATTCTTAATACTACTAATAATTGGAGGTGTAATAGATGAATGATACTAAATATAAAATAAGAAAGTATAAAGAGCTTAAGGCAGATATAAGGCACATAGAAATAAGACTTCAAGAAATTGAGGAAGAAATACTCGAAGAAAAGACAGGAAAGACTTATAAGATCACTTCAAGCGTAGACCAGCAAACGGAAAAACTAATGGATAAAAAAGAAGAATTATTAAGAGTCAAAACATCAAAGGAAAGAGAAATTCAAAGGATTGATAATGCTATGACTATCCTATTAGATTCAGAGAGAGAAATAATTCAAGTAGTTCATATTGATCATAAGAAATATTGGAGAGTAGAGGAAATGTTAAATCTAACATATTCCAGAATAAAGCAGATAGAAAAAGAAGCTATCGAAAAGATGAAGAAATATATTGTTTAAGTAAAGCATTGAAGTAGAAGGGAGAAATAATTATGGAATATAAATGTGCTAATCACATTGTGGACAAAAATGGGGATAAATTTTTTGTTGGTGATAATGTAACTATGGAGTGTGATAAAGGTTGCTTTACTGGCGAAATAACTTTAATTACAAGTAAGGGAATTTATTTAGGTGATAAATATTCAAGGGCAGATTTAATAACTGCTATTAAGCTAAATAGTAGGAAAAGCAAAGGTGTTCCAGTATATGAAAAATATAAAATTGATACTTCGGACGCGCTTAACGTGACTGTAAAAGAAAAGTATACTCCAAAGCCTAAGGAAAAAGAAGACGGAACAATGGAGTATTTTGAGCCAGACTGGAAAGTTATTTCTTATCATCCAAATGTGGAGTTCGCTTTTAAAAGTATAGTGGACAGGGAGTTAAATATGTCATGTAGCAGCACATCAGAGCTTGTGGCTAAGATAAAAGAGCTCAAGGAATTTAAGAAAGAAATTAATTTATAGGAGTTGATTTTATGGAATATATAAGTGCAGAGGAATTTTTAAAGCAACCTAAAACAATACAGGCGGTATTTATTGAATGGTGGAAATGTGAGATAGGAGATTTATTTACATTTGATGGTGTAGACGATAGAGACATGAATGTTGTTCAAGTAATAGGAAGTGAAAACCAAATTACGATAACAAAAGCTAATAAAGGTGGAAGTAGAATTCCTCTTTTTGTTGAAGGACAGTTAAGGAAGTTTATTGAGGATAAGACAAATAAATGGTTGGAAGTTGAAAAAAACATTCATAACGATTATTTAATTTGGTTATGTGAAAAAGTAGGCAGTACAACAGAAAGCACTCGGAAGAAATCAAAAAGTAAAAACTTATTAGAAGCCTATTGGAAAGTAGCTCTAGAAGTTGCTAGCTATAATTTGTAACTATTAGATAATTTTTATGTGACTTTTCGTGTTACATAAGATTGGCTTAAACACTAGCTTAAGAAATGTTGTCACAAAAAGTAAAAAAATGGGTGTTACATGAGGAAACCGCATAACTGTGCGCCTTTTATATATATTATATATATAATATAACATAATAATAATATATATATATATAATAAATATAAATAAATATATATATACGCGTGCAAACTTAAAATTTTGCGTACATTTGTTACAAGTGACCTCAAACCATTGGTATTACTAACTTTTTATGTAACAAATACAGTTGTGACAACCTCGATTTTCATGTGACATATAACAAAAATGAGGTGAGATTGTGGAAGATAAGGTTAAAAAAGAAGAAAATTTATATCAAAAGACTGATGGAGTACTCTTTAATTATAAATCAATTAAAGCTGAGATATTTAATTTGGAATTGGAGATTGAAGAGCTTAGAGAAGAATGTGATGGCGTAAAAGGTATGACTTACGAAGAAAAGACAGGTCCAACTAATGCATTTAATAGTAGTGTAGAAAATGAACTTATGAAAAAGGAAAAAGAGATCATTAAGTTGTTAAAAGAAAAAAAGAGCAAAGAGCGTTTAATAAGTAAGATTGATAATGCATTAGAGTCTTTAGAAGAAGAGGAAAGGGAGATAATTAAACTAAGATGTTTCGAAAGAAATCCATGGAATAAAGTTGGGATGATAACTAATAGGGATGGTGATTATTGCGGTAAGATTAAAAGAGCAGCTGTAAATAAATTATCAGAGTTAGTTTGGATAAGAAAAAAGTATACGTAAAATATACGGAAAAAATACGTTTTTTTTACATGTAAAGTACTGAAAGCATGTGATAATATAGTATCATAGAAATTTATCAATGAGGCACTTACTTAGTAGGTGTCTTTTATTTTGTAGAAAGTGAGGTGGCATTATTGGTTAAGCTTACACCTAAACAAAGAATATTTGCAGATGAATATTTAGCAACTGAGGACCTTAATGCTACTAGAGCTTATAAAAAGGCTTATCCTAGGGTAAAAAGTGATGATGTAGCAGCTGTTAATGGAAGTAAATTGCTAAGAAATACTAAGGTTCAAGAATACATACAAAAGCGTATGGAGGAAAGAGCTAAGAGAACTGAAATAACTCAAGATATGGTTTTGCAAAGGTGGTGGGATATAGCTAATGCTGATCCAAATGAAATTATTCATATAAGGCGTGTGTGTTGTAGACATTGTTTTGGAATAAACCATCAATACCAATGGAGAGATGAAACAGAATATCAACAGGCTGTGCAAGCAGCTATGGTAATAGCTAAGGAACAAAGTAAAGAGCCTGTTATTCCTTCTGATAGTGGTGGTTATGGCTACGATAGATTATTAAGACCTCATCCTAAATGCCCTTATTGTAGGGGCGAAGGACATGAAGAGATTCATGTTGAAGATACACGTTATATTGGTACTAAAGCCAAATTGCTTTATGCTGGGGTAAAACAAACTCAATCTGGTGTAGAAATAAAGTTTCGTGATCAGGATAAAGCATTAGAAAATGTAGCACGCCACTTAGGAATGTTTAAAGATAAAGTTGAAGTGAGTGGAAATATTAATAACCCATATGAGGGGTTGAGCACAGATGATCTTAAGAAGTTGATTAATGATGGATAAGGAATTAATTAAATTAGGTGCTAAATGTGAACTTGCAAAGCGTGAGTTCTTTTTTTATTGCAATTTAAAAGCACCTGATTTTTATAAACCAGATAGAAAGTATTTAGTAGAGCTGTGCAATGATCTTCAGGAATTCTATGAAAGTGATGATGAAGTATTAGTTATTAACGAACCTCCTAGACATGGTAAGTCAAGAACAGCAGGAAACTTTGTTGAATGGGTTTTAGGTAAAAATCAAAATGAAAAGATTATGACAGGATCCTACAACGAAACTTTATCAACAATGTTTTCAAAAGGAGTAAGAAATACTATTCAGGAATCTAAAGCAGATAAATATAAACCAGTTTTTTCTGATGTATTCACAGGGGTAAATATAAAACGTGGTGATGGTGCTATGAACCTATGGTCATTAGAAGATGGTTATAATAATTATCTTGCTACTTCACCTACAGGTACTGCGACAGGTTTTGGTGCTAGTCTTATGATTATAGATGATTTAATTAAAAGTGCACTAGAAGCAAATAATGCAGCTGTGCTTGAAAAACATTGGGAATGGTTTACTAATACAATGCTTTCAAGACTTGAGGAAGGTGGAAAGATAATCATCATTATGACTAGATGGCATAGTGATGATTTAGCAGGCAAAATTCTTGATTGGTGTAAAAAAGAAAAGAAGAAACATAAGCATATTTCTATGAAAGCTATTCAAGATGATGGTACTATGCTTTGTAATGAAGTTCTTTCTCATAAAAGTGCAATGAGTAAAAAGAGTGCCATGGGTGCTGACATATTCAGTGCCAATTATCAGCAAGAGCCTATTGACCTTAAGGGTAGATTGTATAGCAGCTTTAAGACATATACTAAATTGCCTACAGATGATAAAGGAAGACCAGTATATACTGCAATTAGAAACTACACAGATACAGCTGATAAGGGCGAAGATTATTTATGTTCAATTGATTATATTGAATATAATAAAGAGCCTTATATTATTAATGTTATTTATACACAAGAACCAATGGAAAAGACGGAACCTGCAGTTGCAAAAATGTTATATGAGGATGGAGTTAATAGAGCAGATATTGAAAGTAATAATGGTGGTGAAGGTTTTGCTAGAAATGTTAAAAAGATTTTAAGATATACATTCAATAGCAATAAGACAGTTATTAAGCCTTTCCATCAATCTAAGAATAAACAGGCAAGGATATTGTCAAATGCGACTTGGATTATGGATCATATGTATTTTCCTGAAGGATGGAATAATAAATGGCAGGAGTTCCATGATGCATTAATTAAATATCAACGTGAAGGTAAGAACAAGCATGATGATGCTCCAGATACTATCACTGGAATAGCTGAAAAGATTAATTCTTCTAATGGAATGGGTATATTAAAGTAAACTTGCATATTATACACAAATGATTAGTATAAATATTCCGAAAAAATGCATAAAATAATGAAATATTCATTAAGAAGCTATGAAATAGGCTTGTTTTGAATAAAATATTAATAATTATTTCGCTAAATACAAATTTAGTGCGAAATTGAAAAGGAGTAATTCAATGAGTTATCAAAGTTCAATTTATAAAGGTTGTCTAAGATGCAGCCATTATATAAGTTCTTACGGGTGCTTAAGTAAATGTAACCCTAGTGTCTGTCAGTTTCATGATAAAGATGCAGATAAAAAATAAATCATAGTTTAAGAGTGGGAAAGGCTAATATTTTTATTTTGTTAGAAAGAAGGTGAATCGATTGGATTTAGAACTAATTAAAAAGTTAATCAAAGATCATACATTAAGGCATGCAGATATGATAACAAAATCAATGATAGCCGAAAGATATTATGCAAATAAAAATGATATTTTATTTATAGAGAAAAAGACAGATGAAGCTGAGAATCCTTTAAGGAATGCAGATAATAGAATATCAAGTAAGTTTCATGGACTATTAGTAAATCAAAAAGCAAGTTATATGTTTACTGCTCCGCCTTTGTTTGATATCAAGAACGAAGATGCAAACAAAAGTATATCTGAGGTACTAGGTGATGATTACGCAAAAACTTGTAAAGACGTATGTATTAATGCTGCTAATAGTGGTGTTGGATGGCTGCATTATTGGATAGATAAAAATAAGGAATTCCAGTATGCTGCAGTTGATAGTAAACAGATAATTCCTATATGGTCCAAAAGTTTGAAAAGAGAATTGCTAGGAGTTCTAAGAGTTTATGAAGACTTATCAGAAAATGGGCAGACATATGATGTTTATGAGTATTGGAATAACACTGAATGTCAGGCTTTTAGAAAGCTTACAAGTTCCACTGTTGATGCAGGATTAGAAGCGTATACAATGTTCACGAGCTTCATAGTTGATACTGAGATAACAGAGCAAAGTGATACGTTCCAACATGATTTTGGTGCAATTCCTTTTATACCATTTTTCAATAATAATATATCAACAAGTGATTTAGACGACGTTAAGCCACTAATAGATGTTTATGATAAAGTCTTTAGTGGTTTTGTTAATGATCTTGAGGATATCCAGGAGATTATATTCATACTGACTAACTATGAGGGTGAAAGTCTTGGAGAATTTTTAGGACAATTAAAAAAGTATAAAACTGTTAAGGTTGAGAATAATGGAGAGTCAGATAAGAGTGGATTACAGACACTTACAATTGATATTCCTATAGAGGCAAGAGATAAGCTATTAACTACAACTAGAAAAGCAATATTTGAACAGGGACAGGGTGTTGATCCTCAACCCGATAAGTTTGGGGATGCGTCTGGAGTGGCCTTGAAGTATTTATATTCATTGCTTGAACTTAAAGCTGGCTTAGCGGAAACTGAGTTCAGAAGTGGTTTTGGTGATTTAGTGAGAGCTATATGTAAATACCTTAAAGTTGAATGTAAAACAATCATTCAAACATGGACTAGAACAGCTATAACAAATGATAAGGAGCAAGCAGATATATGTAATTCCAGCGTAGGATTATTAAGTAATAAGACTATATATGCACATCATCCATTGGTAGAAGATCCTGAGCTAGAATTAAAAGAAAAATCAGAAGAAGATAGCAAAGCAAGAGAAGCTTACTCAACACCTCCAAAAGACAACAATGATAAGTCCACGAATGTAGGTGGTGGAAGTGAATAAAAATCCTGGTAGATCATATTGGCAAAAAAGATTTGAGCAGCTCCAGGAGTCATTGCTTCATAAATCTGATAGTTATTATGACGACTTGGATAGAATATATAAAATGGCCAGTACAAGTATACAAAAAGACATTGATGCTTGGTATAGGAGACTTGCAAAGAATAATGCACTTACTTTCTTAGATGCAAAAAAGCTATTAAGTGATAATGAATTAAAAGAATTCAAGTGGACTGTTGAAGATTATATAAAGTATGGCGAAAAAAATGCAATGAATCAACAATGGATGGAGGAATTAGAGAATGCATCAGCACGCTTTCATATTTCACGATTAGAAGCACTAGAGGTTCAATTGCGACATACAGTTGAGGTTTTATTCGGTAATCAAGTTGACGAGCTAGATAAGCTCACAAAGGGCATTTACACGGATGGATATTATAGAACATGTTTTGAACTTCAAAAAGGTTTTGGAGTTGGTTTTAATGTTCAGGCATTTAATAAAAATGAACTTGAAAAAATAATATCTAAGCCATGGGCAGATGATGGGAAAAATTTTAGTGAAAGAATCTGGGGAGAGTATAGACCAGAATTAGTAACCACACTCCATACAGAATTGAGTCAAATGCTTATTCGTGGAGATGGACCAGATAGAGCAATTAAAAATATTGCTCATAAATTTGATACCACTAAGAGCCGAGCTGG
>Ga0209281_1000538_pt1 | contig 47771 bp, 37 predicted proteins | sample MedtruBG_FD_187514 | JGI IMG/M metagenome (GOLD analysis project Ga0209281, IMG submission 187514) | Root nodule microbial communities of legume samples collected from California, USA - Medicago truncatula BG (SPAdes) (version 2) | ecosystem: Host-associated > Plants > Roots > Nodule | place... | reverse complement strand
GGCTTCCGTGCCGATCAATGTCCCCGCAAGGTGATCCCAGGGCATCAGCTTGTTGTAGATCGCGAACTGGACATGACCGCCCGCAAAGGTGCGGTATTCATGCGCCGCACAGCGATAGCTGGCGAAAAGCCGAACCTTGGCGAGATTGGCCAGAACCTTTTCGCGCTCGTGACCGAAGAAATAGCCGGCCGAAGCCATGCCGATCATGTCGCCGAGAGGCTGAGGGGCTGCGACCGCCAGCTTTATCGCCTCGCCATCCGGGCGACGAAGGAACGCGCCGGCCCCCTTCTCCGCCATGACCCAGTCGTCACCCATCGGATCGTAGATGATGCCGGCAACCGTTTCGCCCTTGTAGACGACCGCGGCCATGACGCCGAAGGCGGGAATGCCGGAGGCGAAATTGAAGGTTCCGTCAATCGGATCAACGACGACGGCCAGTTCCGCATCGGCCAGCTTGCCGAGCAGAGACGGATCCGCCGCTACGGATTCTTCGCCGACGAAAAGCGCGCCCGGCACAACATTGTCGATCTCCCGGCGGATCATGCGTTCCGCTGCCTCATCCGCCTCGGTCACCAAATCCGACGGCTCGCTCTTGGAGCGGATGTCATCGCCGCCCAGGCGGCGGAAGCGGGGCAATATTTCGGCCTTGGCGGCAGCTTTCAGGAGGTCGGCAAGCTTCAGGACGTCGAGCGGCAAAGTCATTTGAAATCCAATCTGCGTTTCAAGATGGCAAGATCAGTCGCCGGCCGAGGCCGACAGGCCGGTAAAGTCAAAGAGTTTAGGGTCGAGAAGGTGGGATGGGTTCACATGCGCGAGCGCACGCAGCATCGTATCCTTGCGGCCCGGCATGCGTGTCTCGATATCGGCAAGCATCTGCTTCATCGCATTGCGCTGCAAGCCATCCTGCGAGCCGCAAAGGTCGCAGGGGATGATCGGGAACTGCATCGCCACTGAAAACTTCGCCAGATCGTCCTCGGCGCAATAGGCCAGAGGCCGCAGCACCATCAGGTCACCCTCGTCGTTCAAAAGCTTGGCCGGCATGCCGGCAAGACGGCCGCCGTGAAAGAAGTTCATGAAAAAGGTTTCAAGAATGTCCTCGCGGTGATGACCAAGAACCAGCGCCTGGCATCCCTCCTCGCGCGCGACGCGGTAAAGATTGCCGCGGCGCAGCCTGGAACAGAGCGAGCAATAGGTGGCGCCCGAAGGCACCTTTTCCTTCACGATCGAATAGGTATCTCGATATTCGATGCGATGTTTCACGCCGATCGATGTCAGATAGTCGGGCAGAATATGCTTGGGGAAGTTCGGCTGGCCCTGATCGAGATTGCAGGCGATCAGCTCGACCGGCAGAAGGCCGCGCCACTGCAGATCTAGAAGAACGGCCAGCAGCGCATAACTGTCCTTGCCGCCCGAGAGGCCGACAAGCCAGCGCTGCTGCTCCTTCAGCATGCCGAAATCTTCGAATGCCTGGCGAACCTGCCGCAGCAAGCGCTTGCGCAACTTGTTGAACGAAACCGAGTTCGGCGCGTCGCGAAACAATGCAGGCGCAAGACCTGTTACGGCCTCGTCCATCTCGTCTTCGATGACAGCGTTCAATCCCATGGCAGACCTCATGCAAGACGGGCGGCCAGAAGCCGCCCGGTCGTTTCCTTCAATCAGGCGCCAAGTGCGGCCGCAACCGCCTCAATCGCCTCGTCAGCCTTGGTGCCATCCGGACCACCGGCCTGGGCCATGTCCGGGCGACCACCGCCGCCCTTGCCGCCGAGGGCGACCGAGGCGATGCGGACCAGATCAACGGCGCTGAACCGGCCGACGAGATCTTCGGTCACGGCGACAACGGCACTTGCCTTGCCGTCTTCAGAGACGCCGATCAGCGTCACCACGCCTGAACCCAGCGATGCCTTGCCTTCGTCGGCGAGGCCCTTCAGATCCTTGGCATCGATACCGGCCAGCACGCGGCCCAAGAACTTGGTGCCGGCGATTTCGCGGGCATCCGAGCCCGTGCCGCCTTCGCCGCCACCCATGGCGAGACGACGCTTGGCATCGGCCAGTTCCTTTTCGAGCTTGCGGCGCTCGTCGAGCAGAGCCTCGACGCGAGACACGACGTCCGAAGGCTGAACCTTCAGCGTGCCCGCCAGCATCTTCACCCGATCGTCCTGTTCCGACAGATAGGCGCGGGCCGCTTCACCCGTCACGGCTTCGACACGGCGAACGCCGGCGCCGACGGCGCTTTCCGACAGGACACGGACCAGGCCAATATCGCCGGTCGCATTGACATGCGTGCCGCCGCAAAGCTCGATCGAATAAGGCTTGCCGGCCTTGGGGCCGTCGATTGCCGTTCCCATGGAGACGACGCGAACTTCATCGCCGTATTTTTCACCGAACAGCGCCATCGCACCTTCGGCAATAGCGTCATCGACGCTCATCAGGCGGGTGGTGACCTTGGCGTTCTGGATGATGATGGCGTTCGCCATTTCTTCGACGCGCTGCAATTCTTCGGCCGACATCGGCTTCGGATGCGAGACGTCGAAACGCAGGCGCTCCGGCGCAACCAGCGAGCCCTTCTGGGCGACATGGGTGCCGAGCACTTCGCGCAGCGCCTCATGCAGCAGATGGGTTGCCGAGTGGTTGGAGCGCAGACGCGAACGGCGCGCGTGATCGACCGTCAGGATGACGGCGTCGCCGACCTTCAGCTTGCCTTCGGAAACCTTGGCAACGTGAACGAACAGGCCCTCGCCCTTCTTCTGGGTATCGGAAACGGCAACCTTGCCATTATCCGTCGAGATGATGCCGGTATCGCCCATCTGGCCGCCGGATTCACCGTAGAACGGCGTCTGGCTGACGACGATCTGGACTTCCACGCCGGCAGCAGCGCTATCGACGGCCTTGCCGTCCTTGACGATCGCCTGGACAACGCCTTCGGCCTTCTCGGTGTCGTAACCGAGGAATTCGGTTGCGCCGTGCTTTTCCTTCAGCTCGAACCAGATCGTCTCGGTCGCCTTGTCGCCGGAACCTGCCCAGTGCGAACGGGCTTCCGCCTTCTGGCGCTCCATCGCATCGGTGAAGCCGGCAATATCGACGCCGATTTCGCGGGCACGAAGTGCATCCTGCGTCAGATCGAGCGGGAAACCGTAGGTGTCGTAAAGCTTGAAGGCAGTTTCGCCATCCAGCATGTCGCCCTTGTCGAGATCCGTCGTTGCGTCCGAGAGCAGCGACAGGCCGCGCTCCAGCGTCTTGCGGAAACGGGTTTCTTCCAGCTTCAACGTTTCGGATGTGAGCGCCTCGGCACGAACCAGCTCCGGATAGGCGCGACCCATTTCCTGGATCAGCGTCGGCAAGAGCTTGTACATGACCGGCTCTTTTGCACCCAGAAGCTGGGCGTGACGCATGGCGCGGCGCATGATGCGGCGAAGGACGTAACCGCGACCTTCATTCGACGGCAGGACGCCATCGGCAATCAGGAAGGCAGAGGAACGCAGGTGGTCGGCGATGACGCGGTGGCTGGCGCTACCTTCCGCCTTTACGCCCATGACGTCCTCGATCGTGCCGATCAGGGTGCGGAACAGGTCCGTGTCGAAAACGCTCTGCTTGCCCTGCAACACGCAGGCCATGCGCTCGAGGCCCATGCCGGTATCGATCGACGGGCGCGGCAGAAGCGAACGCTCGCCCGGTGCCGTCTGCTCGAACTGCATGAAAACGAGGTTCCAGAATTCTAGGAACCGATCGCCATCCTCTTCCGGCGAACCGGGAGGGCCGCCCCAGACATTCTCACCCTGGTCGATGAAGATTTCCGAACACGGACCGCAGGGACCGGTATCGCCCATCTGCCAGAAATTGTCGGAGGTCGGGATGCGGATGATCTTGTCGTCGGAGAAACCGGCGATCTTCTTCCACAGGGTCGCAGCTTCCTCGTCCTCGGAATAGACGGTTACCAGCAGCCGGTTCTTCGGCAGGTCAAAACCTTCGGTGACCAGCTTCCAAGCAAGTTCGATCGCCTGTTCCTTGAAATAATCGCCAAAGGAGAAGTTGCCGAGCATCTCGAAGAAGGTGAGATGGCGGGCTGTGTAACCAACATTGTCGAGGTCGTTATGCTTGCCGCCGGCACGCACGCACTTCTGCGAAGTCGTGGCCGTGGAATAAGGACGCTTTTCAAGACCGGTGAAGACGTTCTTGAACTGCACCATGCCGGCATTGGTGAACATAAGCGTCGGGTCGTTGCGTGGAACGAGCGGGCTCGAATCCACAACCTCGTGGCCGTTCTTCTTAAAGTAGTCGAGGAAGGTCGACCGGATGTCATTCACGCCGCTCATGCTACGCCCTTTTCAACCGCCGATGCGGTACCAGTATTTGAAGTCAAAAGGCTTGTATCGTCCACATAAGCGACTGTCCAGCCGAACAGAAAACCGGCCGCACATCTTGCGATGGCGGCCGGTAAAAAGTGACATCAGGGAAACAGAAAGGGGGGATACTGCGGCGCAACGCCCCTCACCCGATCAAATCAGTCGTCTGCGGATGCGTCACCGTCATTGGCGTCCGGGCCGCCGTTCTGCAGGAACCGATCAGCAATCAGGCCGGCATTCTGACGCAACGACATTTCGATCTCGCGAGCGAGTTCCGGATTGTCGCGCAGGAATGTCTTGGCGTTTTCACGGCCCTGGCCGAGGCGCTGGCTGTTATAGGAGAACCAGGCACCCGACTTCTCGACAATACCGGCCTTGACGCCGAGATCGACGAGTTCGCCGGTCTTCGACACGCCTTCGCCATACATGATGTCGAATTCGACCTGCTTGAAGGGAGGCGCCATCTTGTTCTTGACGACCTTGACGCGGGTCTGGTTGCCCACGACTTCCTCACGCTCCTTGACCTGGCCGATACGGCGGATGTCGAGGCGAACCGAGGCGTAGAATTTCAGCGCGTTACCGCCGGTCGTCGTTTCCGGCGAACCGAACATGACGCCGATCTTCATGCGGATCTGGTTGATGAAGATGACCATGCAGTTCGACTTGGAGATCGATGCGGTCAATTTACGCAACGCCTGGCTCATCAGGCGAGCCTGCAGACCCGGCAGGCTGTCCCCCATCTCGCCTTCGATTTCGGCGCGCGGGGTCAAAGCTGCGACCGAGTCGACGACCAGAACATCGACCGCGCCGGAGCGTACCAGCGTATCGGTGATTTCCAGCGCCTGCTCACCGGTGTCCGGCTGAGAGATCAGCAAGTTCTGCAGATCGACGCCAAGCTTGCGGGCATAAACCGGATCGAGCGCGTGTTCGGCGTCGACGAAGGCGCAGATGCCGCCCTTCTTCTGGGCTTCCGCAATCGTCTGCAGCGCGAGTGTCGTCTTACCCGAACTTTCCGGGCCGTAAATTTCGATGATACGGCCCTTGGGGAGACCGCCAATGCCGAGCGCAATATCGAGGCTGAGAGAGCCGGTAGAAACCGTCTCGATCTCGACGATATTTTCGTTCGAACCGAGCTTCATGATCGAGCCTTTGCCGAAGGATCGTTCAATCTGCGAGAGTGCTGCTTCGAGCGCCTTACTCTTGTCCACGCCTTTTTCCTCTACGAGCCGCAATGTGTTCTGTGCCATGAGATCCCACCTTTAGGTTATTGCCGCCGCGCAAGCAATGAAGCAGCCGATGGGATATTCGTACTCATTTTGTTCTCATTTTGCAAGCCCCACCCAAGTGCCTGCAACAAAAACATTATTTCACCTTTGTTCCATTAATGTTCACGACATCTTCCAGCTGTGGAAAGATCGATTGGAATCAAAAGCTTCGGCGACCGGATGCCAAGGGGCGATTCGCTCTCGGAAAGGCCGTTGGGCACTATTCAGAATCAAGCATCTCGCGCACTGCAACAGCCAGTTGCTTGAGCGAAAACGGCTTCGGCAGGAAGCCGAATTTCGCATCCGCCGGCAGGTTGCGGGCAAAGGCGTCTTCCGCATACCCCGACACGAAGATGAACTTCAGGTCGGGATAGGACTTGCGCAACTCGCCGAGCAGGGTCGGGCCGTCCATCTCGGGCATGACGACGTCGGACACCACGATATCCACCTTGCCTTCAAGCTCTTCCATGATTTCAAGCGCTTCCGTGCCTGAACCGGCCTCATGGACAGTGTAGCCACGTGTCTCCAGCATGCGCTTGCCACCGCGACGGACTGCTTCCTCATCTTCTACAAGAAGAACGACAGCAGATTTTCCCGTCAAATCCAAATGCTCGGCGGTGGCGATGGCCGTCTCAGCCTTCACTGTGTTATCAGTCACCCCTGCGATAGTGGCCGGCGCATGAGAGACCTGCTGAACTTCAGGGATATGGCGTGGCAGGAACATACGGAAGCTCGTTCCCTTGCCCATCTCCGATTCCGGATAGATATAGCCGCCAGATTGCTTGACGATGCCATAGACCATCGCGAGGCCGAGGCCCGTTCCCTTGCCCACTTCCTTGGTGGTGAAGAACGGTTCGAAGATCTTGTCCATGATTTCCGGCGCAATACCCGTACCGCTGTCGGAGACCTCGATCATGACGAAATCTTCGGATGGCAGATCAGCCTGCTGGAAGCTTGCGGCATCGCTGGCCGTCACGTTGCGGGTTTTGATCAGGATGGTGCCGCCGCTGGGCATCGCATCGCGCGCATTGACGCAGAGATTGATCAGAACCTGCTCGAACTGCGAGAGGTCCGTGCGCACAGGCCAGAGATCCCGACCGTAGTCGACCTCCAGCTTGACATTGGTGCCGGAAATCAGGCGATCGACCAGCATGCGCAGGTCGCCTACCACATCTGTCAGGTTGAGCACAGCCGGGCGCATCGTCTGCTTGCGCGAGAAGGCCAGCAGCTGGCGCACCAGCACGGCCGCCCTGTTGGCGTTGCGCTTGATTTCCATCAGATCGGCGAAGCTTGCGTCCGAAGGGCGTGCCTGCAGCAGAAGGTGGTCGGAAGACAGCAGGATCGCTGTCAGCACGTTGTTGAAATCGTGCGCGATACCGCCCGCCAGCGTGCCGACTGCATTCAGCTTCTGCGTCTGCGCCATCTGCGTTTCGAGCGCCTTCTGCTCGGTGGTCTCGACAGCGTAGACGATCGCCACTTCCTCGGGCGCCTCGTCGCTTTCGTCGATCACCGCATTGACGTAGAAGCGCACATAACGGTTTTCGTCCGCCGGATGCCGCGATTCGAGCGGCAAAATATCACCCTGCCTGTCCTTGGCAGCGGCAAGTGCCTCCATCAATGTTTCCCGGGCGCTCTCGTGGACGATGCGCTCCAGTTCTGCGCCACCAGCATCAACGTCGTCGCGAGACACGACGCCGGCGAAAAGCCTGAGGAACGGCGCATTGATGCGCAGTATCTTGCCATTCCCGTCCACCGAGGCGATCGCCATAGGCGTATTGTTGAAAAACCGGGTAAATCTCATGGCGGAGGCGGATTGGTCGGTTTCCGTGCCTTTCGCCCGCATCAGGACGACAGTGCGGCTTTCCCCCGGCGCTCCATCGCGCATGGCGCTGACATTGTGAACCAGTTTCGCCGGAAGGCTCTGACCGTTCGCGCGGCGAAGGTCGAGTTCCAGTGTTTCCGTGCGCTTCAGCCCGGGCGCAGCCTGCACGGATTGGATGAGAGCCATGCCCTCACCTGCAACCAGATCCGAAATCCTCATGGACTGCGGCGTGAACTTTGTCAGGTCCAGCCCAAGCCACTCGGCAAGCGTCGCGTTCAGATAGAAGATCTCTCCCTTTCTGCCGGCAGAGAAGAACCCCACAGGCGCGTGATCGAGATAGTCGATCGCATTCTGCAATTCGCGGAAGAAGCGCTCCTGGTCATCCCGCTCCGAGGTGATGTCGGTAATTTCCCATATGTCGAGCGCATTACGGCGGCCCGTGCCGAGCAGACGGGCCTTGAGGCGATACCAGTGCGCATCCGAACTATTGCCAGTCAGCCGGCCAAGCGGCTGCAACAAGCGAAATTCCTCGTGTCCCTCCCGCCCTTCGCGGAGGGCCGCCGTCAGGCGGTAAAGAGCTTCGGTCGATTCGCGCGTTTTCGACAGCAGCGTTTCGAGCGACTGGACGTTGTGGCTGCCAGAGGCGCCCGTCATCCGCCCATAGGCGGCGTTGGCATAAACAATCCGCCCCTTGGCATCAGTCACGACAATCCCATCGGGATGACTGGCCAGAAAGCTGCGAGCCAATTCATCGGAGCGCGACTGCGGCATGACCTCGACAAGGCCGATCAATGACGAAACGATGAAGAAGATTCCCACCATCGCCAGGATGCCGAGAATGCCGAGAACGACCTCGTTATCCAGTGCCCGCTGAAAGACGATAAACGCGATGGCGACCCCCAGAAGCACCATCGCCAGAAGCACGATCCTGACAGCCGTACCACCGCGGCTGCCGCGATCAACCAATGGCGCTTCATCGTTGCCGGCTTTCGGCGAACTGGTCATCGATACCTCTTGCTCCGATGCATGCATCGGCGTCACAAATGCACCCCGTGGCGCTTGCGATTCTCTCTTAGCAATTTGAAGATGAAGCAAAAAGCTCCTGAAAGCCACAAAAGGCGGGACAGCGCAGCACCCTGCCCTATGTGAGATGCGAATGAGACACATTTTAGCGTTGACGGGCAGGCCCGACACTTGCCTCGCGGGGCAAAAAATCGTCTGTGTCAGAAGCATAGATCGCATAAGGAGTTACATAAATGGTCGCAGAACTGTGGGGCGAATACGGTCGCAACCTCCTCGTGGCGGTCATTGGCGTAGGTTTGGCCCTTGTCTGCCTCGTCGGAATTCTGTGGATAGTGCGCGGACGCCGCGGGCCATCGCCTTTCGTGCGTGGCGGGCGCAACCGTCAACCGCGATTGCAGGTGCTCGACGCGGCCGCCGTCGATGCGCGACGCCGGCTGGTTCTTGTCAGGCGTGACGATGTCGAACATCTGATCATGATCGGTGGACCGACCGATGTGGTTATCGAAAGCCGGATTGTCAGTTCAAACCGAAGCGCAGAACCTTCGGAACAGGAAGTGCCGCCCGCTCCACGGTCAGCCATTCCCACGTCCGCCACTGCAAGACCAACCGCAGCCGAGCCTGCAAGACGACCGGTCCCGGCCTCCGCCCAACGGGTGGAAATGATCAACGAGCGTGACACCAATATTCCCTCGCGAGAAGACCGAGGCGTAGTGTCACCGCCGCAACCTGCCGCCACTGTAGCGGCAAACACCATTCCGGCGCCGCGCCGGGAGCCCGTTGCGGCAACTCCATCCGCAAATCCGGCTCGCATTGACCATTTGCCTTCTCAGCCGCGCATGGAAGCACAAGCGTCCGCGCAGCCGTCGCTCGACGATGCCGCCCGTTTTCTTGACAGTCAGCGCGAGCGCGTTTTTGTCGATCGCGATCCGCCAGCAACCGCTTCGGCACCTGCAGTACAGGCGATATCTCAGCCCACCCCGGCGGCTGTTGCGAAGCCCACAGGTCTCGGAAGCGATTTCGAGAAAATTCTTGAAGAGGAAATGGCGCAGAACATGGCTGCGCGCCAACCATCCCTCGCCATTCGGACAAATCGCCCGTCGCAGCCAGCAGGCTCGGCCATAGCCATGCCGGTCGTCGGTGCGCCCGGTAATGCGAAGCGGGACGAGCCGGCGCTGCAAAGCGAGGTTGCCCGCATATTCGGTGAAATGTCCGCCAGCCGCGACAAGTAACGCAGCTCACAAACCGTGAGATGCGAACAAAAAAGGCACGTCAAAACGTGCCTTTTTTGTTTTCTATCCTGACCCGACGAATATTATTCGTCGCGATAGACCTTTTCACGTCGCTCGTGACGTTCCTGCGCCTCGATTGAAAGTGTTGCGATGGGACGGGCGTCCAGTCGCTTCAGGCCGATCGGTTCGCCGGTTTCTTCGCAATAGCCATAAGTCCCATCATCGATACGCTGCATGGCGGCATCGATTTTGGATATAAGCTTGCGCTGCCGGTCACGAGCGCGCAATTCGATTGCACGGTCCGTTTCCGATGAAGCGCGGTCTGCGAGGTCCGGATGGTTTGCACTTTCCTCAGCTAGGTGCCCGAGTGTCTCCCGCGCCTCCCTGAGGATGTCATTCTTCCATGCGATCAGTTTGGCCCTGAAGTATGCCTTCTGATTTGCATTCATGAACTCTTCGTTTTCCGAGAGCACATAGTTACTAAGATCGATCTTCTCACTCAACGCGATTCTCCTGAAGAACATCTCATGAGGCCCCTATACTCCATTAAGCAGTCCTCATTCAAGCCTTCCGCCCAGATTTGCAGCAGTTTTAAATTTGTCACAAAATTCGGCTAAGTGACTAATTTTTATGCTTTTCCCATAATCGCATGGGTAGCCGGCTTCCAAACATCTCAACCGGCAGCACATGATCCGGTTGACCAATCGGCCAAAGCAACGCTACGCCTTTTACTCAGCGTTTCATTTTGGCGAGCCGAAGATGATCGAACCTGAACCATTCCGTATTTATCTGATGCGCCATGCGCAGGCGGCCTCGGCAGCGCCGGGTGGACGGGATTTCGACCGTGTGCTCGACGACCGCGGTTATGCGCAGGCTGAGATGGTGGCCGATCGCGCGGCAGACCTTGGATACGTGCCGGATTGCCTTATCAGCTCGACGGCCGAGCGCTGCCGGCAGACTGCGGAAATCGTGCGCAGGGCGGTTCGCGAAACGCTAGAGATCACGTTCGTCGACGAACTCTATAACGGCACGCCGGATCTTTATGCGGCAATCATTGCAGCGCAGCGCCCTGCCCGATCTGTCATGCTGATCGGGCACAACCCGAGCATAGACCTGTTGCTGGAAGGCCTGATAGGCAAGGCAGAGCGGCGGGCCGCCATGCCGGGAGGATATCCGACGGCGGGACTTGCCGTGCTCGACTATAGCGCGCAGGGAGATTCCGGCGGTTGGACGCTGACCAACCTGCTCAGCATCTGAGCAGGTCGACATTGCGGGCCGGCATCCCACGCCTATATAGGGGAAAACACTTTTTCGGGATCCCGCCTTGGCGCCTTCGCTGACCAGTTTTACCGACGACGCTCGCATTGCCCTCGACAACATCGCCGATCGCGCGTCGGGGCTCGTCAACCCGACGATACGGCTCGGCGTGACCGGACTTTCCCGCGCGGGCAAGACGGTGCTGATTTCGTCGATCGTGCAGAATTTGCTGAATGGTGATCGTTTGCCATTGTTCGAAGCGGTTCGCTCCGGCCGGGTTTCGGGTATCCGGCTCGAAGAGCAGCCGGATGACGCCATTCCGCGATTTCAATACGAAGATCACATACAGGCGCTCGTTCGAGACCGGATATGGCCTGATTCGACGCGCGCCATTTCCGAATTGCGGCTGACAATCGACTATCAAAGCGCCAGCGGCTGGAACCGCCTCTTTTCGCCCGGCAGGCTTTCCCTCGATATCGTCGATTATCCGGGCGAGTGGCTGCTCGATCTGCCGCTTCTTGCGCAGGATTATCGCCAGTTCAGCAATACCACTGCGGAACTGGCGCAGACGGGCATCCGCAAGGAACTCGCCCAGGACTGGATGCAGCTTGCAGCCACGATCGATATGGACGCACCAGCCGACGAAATGAAGGCCCGACGTCTTTTCGAGGTGTTTTCCGCCTATCTCAAAGCCTGCAAGTCCGACGAGAGGTCCTTGTCGACTCTGCCTCCGGGGCGTTTCCTGATGCCCGGTGATCTCGAAGGCTCGCCGGCGCTGACATTCGCGCCGTTGCCCGGCATAGCCGAGACACCTGCGATAAAGGGCTCACTACGGGCGATGATGGAGCGCCGTTTCGAGGCCTACAAGACCGTGGTCGTGAAACCTTTCTTCCGGCATCACTTCGCCCGCCTCGACAGGCAGATCGTGCTCGTCGATGCGCTTCAGGCGATCAATCGCGGTCCGGAAGCGCTGGAGGATCTCGAACGGGCGCTCGGCGATGTTCTCGGCTGTTTCCGGCCGGGACATAACAGTTTCTTCTCATCCTTCGTCACGCGCCGGATCGACAAAGTTCTGATCGCCGCCACCAAGGCAGACCATCTGCACCACGAAAGCCATGACCGGCTTGAGCGGCTGACCGGTCGCCTGGTGGACCGCGCCATTCAGCGCATAGGTCTCTCGGGTGCCGGTTTTGAAGTCATGGCGATTGCCTCGGTGCGTGCCACACGCGAAGCCAGCGTCAAGGAAGGCAATCATATGCTTCCGGTGATCGTCGGCACGCCGATGGCGGGCGAAACGATCAATGGCGAACGATTCGACGGCACGAAGACGACGGCGATCTTTCCCGGCGACCTGCCGGCAGATCCGACGCATATGTTTAACACGCTTGATAGCGACAGCCCCGATCTGCCTGACATCAACTTCGTCCGCTTCCGGCCCCCAGCGCTGGAGGGGCGTCCGGGCAGCCTCAATCTCGCAGTGCCGCATATCCGGCTCGACCGTGCCCTGCAGTTCCTGCTTGGAGACCGCCTCGCATGAGACCGCCCTATACCAACGATCCGTCCCGACGCCGTCCGGCTGCATTTCAGGTAGAGGATGATGCCGCACGGGAGACCGAAACGCCTTCCCCCGTGCGCCGCCCCAAAAGTTTTGACCAGCCCGTTACCGTGGTGCCGGACGAAGACGATCCGTTTTCCGGTGCCGATCTCGATGCAGCGAGCCTTCCGGTTGCCGAACCGCGCCCGCGCAGAGGTTTCTCGTTTGTCGGATTGGCGACGGCTGCGCTTGGCACATTCCTGTCGCTCGCCTTCGGGCTCTGGGCGGACCAGGTCGTTCGCGATCTTTTCGCGCGCGCAGATTGGCTCGGTTATGCTGCGATCACGGCGCTGGCGCTGGCACTTTTCGGATTGCTGGTCGTTGTAGGGCGCGAGATCATGGGAATCGCCCGGCTCGCCGCCGTGCAGAGTCTGAAGACCGAAGCGGAAGAGGCGGCGGCGTCGGTGCAGGCCCATCCTGCGCGCAAGGTGGTGGAACGACTGACATCTCTCCTCAGCCACCGGGCGGAGACTGCCAAGGGACGTAGTGTTCTCGAAGGCACCAAGGACGACATTATCGACGGACCGCATCTTCTCGATCTGGCCGAGCGTGAATTGCTGACGCCACTCGATCGCAAGGCTCGCGGTCTCATTCTGAATTCATCAAAGCGGGTGGCGGTCGTCACAGCCATCAGCCCGCGCGCCATCGTGGATCTTGCTTATGTGCTGTTCGAGGTCACCCGCCTTGTGCGGGCAATGGCCGAACTTTACGGGGCAAGGCCCGGAAAACTGGGGCTTTTGCGGCTGATCCGTGATGTCATAGCGCATCTGGCGGTCACAGGCTCCATCGCCGTCGGCGACGGTCTGGCCCAGCAGGTTCTCGGTCACGGACTTGCCTCGCGATTGTCGCGGCGGCTCGGTGAAGGCGTCATCAACGGGCTTCTGACGGCCCGTATCGGGATCGCCGCCATGGACCTGTGCCGACCCCTGCCATTCCGCGCTCTGCCCCGTCCGGGGATCGGCGATTTCATGTCCGATATCGTCGCTGCCGGCCGCACAGACGAGAAGGATTAACCCCTTCCGGAACATCCCAGGGACGCCAAAAGATACGAAGCATTAACCATTCTCGCTTAATTTCGGCCCCACTAAACATTGCCGCTGACTGCGGAACGTCCCAAGGGGAAAGCCTCATGTATTCGCGCTTCTTTTCGCTTTTCGGCGGGCTTGCCGCTTTGACTTTTGTCACCGCGGTCCCGGCATTTGCCCCGCAGGCAGAAGCAGCCTCCAGGGATCAGGTTTTCTTCCAGTCCGTTGCAGGCGCATGGAAGGGACCGGGCGAGATCGTTGCCGGCAAGTACAAGGGCACCAAGTTCAACTGCAGCCTGACCGGATCGCCATCTCCCGAAGGCGACACGGGAATCAAGCTCGACGGCACCTGCCGGGTCGGTGTCTTCCAGCAGCCAATGACCGCGATCATCACCCAGAACGGACGTGGTTATACAGGCAAGTTCCTTGATGGCGCTGAAGGCAAAGGCCTGGATATCGTTTCCGGCTCGGTCAACGGCGACAAGGTCGTGATGGGTATCAACCGCGCTAAGCTCAACGGCGCAATGGTTGCCAGCCTGCGTGGTGACAACAAGATGAACATCACCATTTCGGTGAAGGTAGAAGACCAGATGGTGCCCGTGATCGGCCTGTCGCTTGATCGTGACGTCGATTCGATCGCCGTAGGCGCGATCAAGGAATAATCAATACCGCACCGCAGGCATTCAAGCTAATCTTCTGCGTTAATTTTACGAAGCATATCATTGCCTGAAAACGGATTTTCGCTTTCAGGCAAAACCGCTTATTCAACCGTGGAAATCTGCCGCCACCACAGGCCGTCAGGTTTTGCTATCTTGATCCCGGTCGAATTCAGGCTCCCCGCCCAGCTTTCTGCCTTGCGTCCGTTGATGATCATATGCGGCGCGAGATCTGCGAGCGGCAACATCACAAACGCGCGTTCGGTCATCCGCGGATGCGGTAATTCCAGCGCCTGCGTTTTCTCAACGCGGTCACCATAGGTCAATATATCGATGTCCAGCGTTCTTGGCCCCCAACGCTCCGCCCTCACGCGCTTGCTTTCTCGCTCCAGGGCAAGACAGAGATCAAGCAACTCCTCCGGCTCAAGCTCGGTGTCGATCAGCGCGCAGCAATTTAAGAAATCGGCCTGGTTCGTATTGCCCCATGGCGGGGTAAGATAGAGCCGCGAGACAGCTAGAACCCGACAGTCTTTTCGCGCATCGATTGCCTGCAACGCATGCGCCATGGCCGCGGCCGGATCGCCGATATTGCCGCCCAGTCCAAGCGCTGCAGTTTCCCAGGGACGATCAATTCCGATGCTCAACACGCACCTCCACATAATCCAGAATGCCGGCGATCGGCGCACTTGGCTTTCTGATCGCCACCTCGACCCGGCGGATCATCGGCGACCATGCGGTGAGACCGAGAGCCACGTCATTGGCAAGTGTTTCGATCAGGTTACGACGGCTACCGGTCATGATCTTTTCGACCAACTCATAGACCAGCCCATAGTGAACGGTCTGCTCGATATCATCGGACACGAGGGCATCCCCTGCCTCGACATCCATGACGACGTCGACGAAAAAGCGCTGACCAAGCGCCTTTTCCTGCTCGAAAACCCCGTGATGCGCGTAAAAGGCGCAGTTCTTGAGCGTGACCTGAAAAATCGTCATCAGTGTGCGTCTCCTGCCTGTCGAGTTGACCGTCGCGCCTCCAGAATTGCGTCAGCCATCCGCAACGCATCCAGATTTGCCGCCACATTGTGAACTCTGAAGATCGACGCACCGGCCAGCCGCAGCATTGCAGTCGTGGCAGCCGTGGCGAAATCCCGCTCCGTCGCCACTTCACGCGAGGTGATCGCGCCGACAAAACGTTTTCTCGATGTCCCGACGAGCAATGGAAAACCGAGCGTGTGAAGCTCACGGCAGCGCGCCATCAATTCATTGTCCTGTTCGCGCCTCTGGACGAAACCGAACCCGGGATCGAGCACGATTGCATCGTCCGCAATACCGGCAACTTTCGCCCTATCCAGCGATTGGCCAAAAAACATCACTTCGTCTTCGATAATGTCTTCAAGAAGGTCGTCACGTCCGCGTGCGGTGTACATGATGCAGAGCCCGGCTCCGCTCTCGGAAACGACATCGGCCATCTCGCGATCGTGCCGCAAACCGTAAACATCGTTGACGATATGGGCGCCGGCAGAAATGGCGAGCCTGGCTGTCTCGGCGCGGTACGTATCTACGGAAATCAACGCATCCGTTTCCTGCGCCAGCCTTTCGATAACCGGCAAAATGCGATCCTGCTCCTCCGCGGCTGTCACCATTGCGGCGCCTGGCCGCGTAGATTCCCCACCGACATCGAGGATGGACGCGCCGTCGCAGACGCAGGAAAGCCCATGCCTCACAGCGCTTTCGACATCGATGTAACAACCGCCATCGGAAAAGCTGTCAGGCGTCACGTTGACGATCGCCATGACGTGACCGGCCTCACCGAGCGTCAGACTGCGTCCATGGGCAAGACGCCAGGCGTTGTTGCGCGACGATGTCACAGGTGATCCATCTTTTTGAAAGTAACGCAAAATTTCATGCCTTCGTGTTGCACTTGCGTTGGCTATGCCCCAAGCTCGTTTCAACTTCAACGTACCAGGCCAGAGAATGTTTTTGATGCGCAGAGTCCACCGAGCCTTCGGTGCAGCCTTTCTACTCTGCCTGATCTCGGCCCCGGTACAGGCTGAGCCTGTCATCTCAAAATCATACTCCTATTTCCGCATCGGAGGACGCACGGCGGAGGAACTCGACAAGGAACTGGAGCGCCACGGCCCCGTCACCAAAACCAGCGGACACAGGCATCCAGGAGCCACCGAGATCAAGTTTGGCGGAGAAGTTACCTATGTGGAGCGCGGCGGTCGCTGCTCGGTCGGCGGCGCCAAGGTCACGCTTCGCACCCATATCATCCTACCGCGATGGAATAATGGCGGTAAGGCCGAGAAAGATCTGCGCTTCATCTGGGCGACCCTGTCGTCAGATATCAAGCGGCACGAGGAACGGCACGCAGAAATCGCTCGAAATTACGCCCGCATGCTGGAGAAGGAACTGCTTGCCCTGCCTGCCCGCAACACCTGCGACGGTGTAGAGGCTCTCGTGACGGAAACCACGCGGCGCGTACTTGCCGAACACGACAAGCAGCAAGCCCTTTTCGATCGCGTCGAAGCCAAAAATTTCGACGCCCGCATGACGAGGCTTCTGCAATATCGCATCGACCAGCGTCAGTGATAGATACGATCATCGCCGAGCCGTTACCCGGCCTTGCGCCAGGCTTGCGCAGATACGGTTGAATAAGGGGTAATTTATTGCGGTGGCCTGATGAAAGCCATTCCTGTATATTAGGCAGCAATTACCTATATATGTATCGGACAACCATCCGACATCATTCGCTGCATGAAGCATGCCCACTTCAATTCAATCCGAGAGCAAGCTCGTCGGTCAGCGTCCATTTTGTGGCGTTTCAGTTTTCCGTGTTCCCCCGGCGCGTAACCGAGCCGCAGGCGTCACCTCCCTCGCCTGCCGGCCTTGCGCCCACCTCGCCTCGCTCGACTCTGTAGAGCGAGGCTATTTTTTTCCGGAAACCCTATTCTTATCAGGCCTGACGCTCGGGAATATTGATGATGAGGCCATCGAAATCAGCCTTCATCTTGATCTGACAGGAAAGACGTGAAGTCGGACGGACATCGAAGGCAAAATCCAGCATGTCTTCTTCCATCGGAGCCGGCGCGCCAACCTTTTCCGTCCATTCCTCGTCGACATAGACATGACAGGTAGCGCAGGCGCAGGCGCCGCCGCATTCCGCATCGATACCGGGAACAGAATTGCGTACAGCATTCTCCATCACCGTCGAACCGTTGTCCGCGTCGATCTCAAAGCGTGTGCCGTCGAAGGCTACGATGATCAGTTTCGTCATTTTTGGAAGATCCGGGATTTGCGGGCATTGCCCTTTGGAAGCCTTGGGTAAACCCCGTCTCTGCCACCAAACTGCCGGTTCAGTCAATCGCACGGACGACGCCGGCTTTGCTGCCGGCGTCCATGCGATGTAAGGCAGGTGTCAACGGCAGAGGCCGGTGATGAAGTTTTCAGCCTCTATGACCGCCGCGTAAAGCGAGGCCAACGCCGCTGCCTCATCGGGCTCTGCTTCCAGACGTGCGGCCGCAGCCGCTACATTGAACGCGCCGACGGCATTTGCTGACCCCTTGAGCCGGTGTGCAAGGGCGGTCACCGTTGCAACCTCGGCAGTAGCGATTTCCTGTACGAGCGCGCGTGCCTGCCGCGCGAACATCTGCAGGATTTCGGCCTCCAGCGCCTTGTCGCCCATCGTCTGTTTCGCCAGATGGACCAGGTCGACCGGACGATCCTTCGACGGGCATGCCGTCTTGTGATTGTCGGGAGATTCAAAAGCGATACGCGCGGCCGTTGCCATCTGCTGGGTTCCTTGCTTTATAATGATCTCAACTCCGGATTGTCCGTCTGAGCCATGGCTATCCCGTTAAATTTCGGCACAAACGCGGCGCAAATCTTCGCGAATGGTTAATTTGCATTAAAGTGCCGTGATTGCAGGGGTTTCACCCTGAGGCATGGTTTAAATCCTGTTAACAAGACGGAGGTGCCGGTATCATGATGGCGCGTTTCATTTGTGCGAAAAGGCTGATTGTGCCAGTACAATACGGTTCAATGGCTCACTGGAACTTTACAGTGACCAATGTGGGACGGTCGGTAAGCTTTCATTATCATCCATTTGAAAGAACGGCCGTCGAATGAATTTGTAATAGGTGATCCAAAGCTCTAGGGCTGACGATCTCCGGCATGAGTATCCCGCTCATCGATCTGCAGGCGGCAGCAAGTCGAGTGGGATGCCGGGCGTGTATGTAACGAGGCGTAACCGCATGGCGAAGAACACTAATAATGAATCCATCGATGAAACGGCATTCCAGGCATTGGAAGATGCGCTGAAGATCGACTTCAACGATGAACCGCCCCGCGATAAGCCCGCCTCGGAGGCCAGAGTGTCAGACAAGCCGCGATCCCGCCCTGCCCCGTCTCAATCAGCGTCGCCCCGCCGCGAGGCGACCGCGGAAGCACCGCGCCAATCCTCTAATGAGACGTCGCCGCGGCAACCCGCCTTTGAACCCGCCAATGATGCCGGACGCAGGAACACGGCGTCTATTATGCGCGCGCTGGACGGCGGCTCTGTTCGTGGCGCAATCCGCAACGCTTTGATTATCTCCGTTCTCTGGGCGGTGGCTGGTATCGGCCTCGGTCAATTGATCTATGGCGGAGCACTGTGGGAAATCACATCGGTTGCAGGCGTTCTCGCCGCTCCAGGCTTGGTCGCGCTTGCCGTCGGCATTCTCGTCCCCATCCTCCTGTTCTTCGCTTTCGCCATCATGATGGCCCGTGCGCAGGATCTCAGGAACGCTGCCCGCTCCATGGCAGAAGTCGCCCTGCGCCTGTCTGAGCCGGAAACCATCGCATCTGAACGGATCATGAGCGTCGGTCAGGCCGTACGCCGCGAAGTCTCGGCCATGAACGAGGGCATCGAGCGTACGATCGCGCGTGCAGCCGAGCTGGAAGTGCTCGTCCATTCGGAAGTCAACGCGCTTGAACGCAGCTACAGCGACAACGAGATGCGCGTTCGCGGCCTGGTTCAGGAACTGGGTTCTGAACGCGAAGCAATCGTCAATCACGCAGAGCGCATTCGCTCTTCGATGGTCGGTGCGCACGACCAGCTCAAGGAAGAGCTGGCGCTCGCGACCGAGGAAATCTCTATCCGTCTTGCAACATCCGGCGAAGCTTTCGCCTCGATGATCGATACGCGGGCCGCAGCCCTGATGGAGAAGTCGGATGCAGCCGGCGAAGCGCTGGCCTCATTGCTCGCAACCAAGACCGAAAATCTGATCGACACGCTGACGACCTCCGGCATCGCGCTGTCGACCGAATTCGATATCCGTCTGGAAATGCTCAGCTCGACCTTGTCGGACAAGGGCGACGCGATCCTGTCCAATTTCGAAACCCGCGCATCCAGCCTCGACGCCAATACCGAAAAGCTCAATGCGGCACTTGCCGACCGCACACGCCAGCTGAACGAAACCCTGATCGCCCGCACAAGGGAAATCACCGAAGGGCTGACGAACAGCGAAAGGACGATCACCGGTTCGCTCGACGGTGTGCTCACTGCCCTCAATCGTTCACTCGACGACAAGAGCAGCTCCTTCCGTCAAAGCCTGCAGTCCGCAGCAGATGACGCGGTCATGGATCTGGACCTGCGCACCGGCTTCTTCGAGGAACGCCTCCATACGACGATCGGCCATCTCAGCACGTCGTTCGACGAGGGACTGTCGCAGTTCACCACGGCCTTCGACCAGCGTGCTGGTAGCCTGGACAGCAAGCTGATGGACAGCCTCGCACGCATTAACGAGACCGTAGCCGGCGGCCACGAGGCGATCGACGGCATCCTGTCGTCAAGCATCGAACGGATCGGCAATGCGCTGACCGACCAGCAACTGGCGCTCGCCACGACGCTTGGAACGGGCCAGGAAGTTCTTGATTCGATGCTGGAAAGCCGCTCGAAGGAGTTTTCCGACGCACTCGCCGCACGCAGCAGCGAGATCAGCGGCGCCTTCGGCGATGCGCACAACAAGATAGACATGATCATGGCGGCGCGTGGCGGGGAAATTTCCGCCAGCCTTGCCGACAGCCAGAAGCGGTTCGAAGACAGCATTTCCAGCCGCACCTCCGCCATCATCGAATCGGTCACGGAAAGCCACGAGCGCTTCGCCGGTGCTGTCGACGAAAAGGCTGGCGCATTGCAGTCGCTTATGGCGGAAACGCCGGATCGCCTTGCCAATATTCTCGACCAGAAGAGCGAAGCGATCACGCGCGCCTTGTCTGAAAGCGAACTGCGCCTGACCGACGAGATGGACAAGCGGGCGGCTGCGCTCGACACCACCCTCGCCTCCAGCCGTGATCGCATGTCGGAAATGCTCGACGACAAGTCTATGGAAATCGTGACCTCGCTGTCGCTGCATGAAGATCGTCTGACGACCGCGCTGACCGACCACACGTCGAATGTCGTCACCAGTGTTGCGGATGCGGATACCCGCCTCGAACAGGCGTTTGCAAAGCGGGCCGAGGCCATCCGCGAGGCGTTTGCCGACAACCAGCTCAATCTCGACATCTCGCTGGAAAGCCGTACGTCCGAGCTTGCCAGCCTTCTCCAGAGTGGCGGCGATCGTCTCGAACAGACTGTCGGCGGCGCGGCAGGCCGGATTGAAACGGCTTTGTCCGAAGGCACCGGTCGCTTCGACGCGACGATGAGCGATGGATTGCAGCGCATGGATACGTCGCTTGCCGTATCCCACGAACAGCTCGCTACTTCGCTCACCTCCGCACATGAACAGATTACATCGTCTCTTGGAAACGCCCATGAGCAGATGACGTCTTCTCTGGACACCGCTCACGAACGGTTTGCATCGTCGCTCGATGCCGGCCACGAACGGATTTCCGGAACGCTCGATACGGCTGCGCGCCAGATCGGCGATACGCTGGCCCTCAGCGGAGACCAGCTTACCGATGCCGTCGGTTCCGCTCATCTGCGCATGGCGGATGTGCTTGGCCAGGCAAGCCGCGAAATGTCGGACGCACTCGATTCCGGCCATGATCGCCTTCGCACGACGCTTGACGAACGTGCCGCCACGATCGCCGGCACGCTGACCGATGCCCGCGACCAGATCGATACCCTGATGATGGATCAGGCGACCTCGATCGGCACGACGATTGCCACCAGCGCCGGCATGCTCGAAATGTCGCTCGAAAACCAGCAGGAAGTCCTGCGCTCCACGATCGATACGGCCAGCGAAATGCTGGACACCCGTCTGCGCGACAATATTGGCTCGATCGCCACCCAGATCAGCGATGCAGCCCGCGAAATCAACCAGTCGACAGACGCCTTCACCTCCCGCGTCGAACAGACCGTCGGCGGTGTCTCGACGGCACTCGACAGCGCCGGAAGCCGCATCGAAGTGACCTTCGGCGGACTGGAAGACCGTATTCGCAACGAGGTTCTCAGCGTCAGCTCTATCGTTGATACCGCCGGCAGCAGCCTGGCGGACGCGCTCGGCGCCCGTACGGCCGAACTGGAGCGTATCTCCAACGCTGCGGCAGACCGGGTCTCCGAAACCGTCAACAGCCGTGGCATCGAAATCGAACGCGCAACCGGCGAAGCTGCGGAACGCATCGCCCGCACCATCGACGAACGGACGAACGCTCTTGAGCAGACAAGCGCGGAAGCCGCTGCCCGTATCGCGGAAACACTCGAAGGCCGCACGGCCCATATCGAGGAACGTTTCGGCACCATGGACCGGGCACTGTCCTATGGCCTCGAAAACGTCGCCAAGACGATCGAAGGCAAGGCCGTAGGTTTTGCCTCCTCGCTTCGCGAAGCTGTCGTTGAAGCCGGTCAGGGCATGAATAACGAAGCCAGCCGCTCGGCAGAAACGCTGTCTCGCGCCGGCTCCGAATTCACCCAGGAACTCACCAGCCGCAACGAGGAATTCACTCGTTCGATCGAGGAGCGTTCCAACGAAATCGTCGGCCGCATCTCCGAAACGCAGAGCCGCCTCGCCGGCCAGGCTGCGACTGTCGCTCAGGCCTTCTCCGATGCCGGCAGCGCGATCGTCAACAAGGTGGCCGAAGCCGACAAGCTGGTAAAACAGCAGGTCGAGGCGATTTCGACCGCGCTCGGCGATGCCGAACAAGCGCTCGATAGCCGCGGCCAGTCTATCCGCTCGACCCTGTCGGACGCCGCAGGCGAGCTTGATGTCGCACTGGATGCCGTCGATCGCGCACTGGCCGCTCGTGGTGATGCGATCCGCACCGCGCTCGACACCCGTTCCCGCGACCTCAACTCGATGCTTGCAAGCCGTTCGGAGGAACTGTCCCGCCTGCTCGACGAGAAGGCAAAGCCGATGGTGGAGGCCTATGCCGAAACTGGCAGGACCGCGGCCGAGCGCATGGAAGCGGCAGCGCAACAGAGCGCAGAACGCCTGACCTCCGCCACGCAGCAAAGTGCCGAGTGGCTGACGTCTGCGTCCCAGCAGAACGCCGAACGCCTCGCCTCCGCCGCCAAGGAGACCAGCGCTCGTATCCGCGAAGAGAACGCCGCCCTGGTTGAAGCCATCGCAGCCCGTACGAACGAGACGCTTGCCGCACTCAATCAGCGCACGGAAGCTGCAGCCCATGTTGTTCGTGGAGCCGAGCAGAGCCTGCTTTCCAATGTCGAAGGTATTATCGAGCGGCTGTCGAGCAGCAATGTCAACATTGCCTCTCTCGTCGAAACTGCAGCCGACCAGCTGGCAGCAACCGACCAGAAACTCGACCAGACTGCTTCGCGCTTCGCCCATTCGGCGGGTTCGGCGGCAGATCTGGTTGCAGGCTCTACCCGCCTGCTCGAAAACAACATCGACCGCCTCGTCAACATCTCCGGTCAGACACTGAGTCAGGTCGGCGGCATTGTCGGTCGGTTTGAGGATCACTCCAAGGTTCTCGCCCAGGCCTCGGAGCTTCTCAATGCCGCCCAGTCGAACCTCGTCAGCACGCTGGACGAACGCCAGGATGCTCTGCGCAATCTGTCCGTTGGCCTGGTAAAGCGCTCGGACGAGATCGAGGCAACGCTTCGCAACCTCACCGCGCTCGTCGACGGTGCCTTCGAACGTGCAGAGGAGCGGACAGCCCATGTCGGCGACAAGCTGCGCGAAGGTCTGCATGCCTCGTTTGTTGATATCGGTCGTCGCCTTGGCGAAACACAGCAGCGTGCCGAGCAGACAGCGCAAGTCATGCGCGCTGCCCTTCTCAACGCAGGCGATGAAGCCAACCGCACGATCGAGACGACACTCTCCGACGCCGAAAAGCGTGCCCGCGAACTGGCCGAGCAGATGCGCGGCAATATTTCCGGTTCGCTCACCGATGTCGAACGCCTGATGGGTGATGCCACGCAGCGATCCGATACAGCCGCCAAGCACCTGCGTGAGACGCTGCGCCAGTCTGTCGAGGAAGCTGTCGGCCGCTTCTCCGGTGCCACCGACGAGATCCGCCGCTCGGCGCAGGATATCCGTCAGGAACTCGATGCCACCCGCTCGGAACTGAAGCGCGGTGCCTTCGACCTGCCGGAAGAAGCCAAGGAAAGCGCCGCAGCCATGCGACGCGCCGTATCCGAGCAGATCAAGGCGCTTCAGGAGATCTCCCAGCTCGTCGGCCGCTCGTCGCAGCAGCTCGAAGTCGCCGAGGCTGGTCAGCCCAAGGTATCGCTCGCACAGAGCGGGCCGACGGCTCCGGTCCGGCCGCAGCAGCAGATCACTCAGCAACCGGCTCCAGCGCCGGTCTCGGCCCCGGCAACACCGCGCAACGATGCCTATTCAGCTGGCGTGCTTCGAGGCAGTCTGCCCGCGGGCAAGCCGGCTCCGGCGGCAACACCCGCTGCGCGTCAGGCAGACACATCGGCTCCTGCGGGCCAAGGCGGCTGGATCAGTGACCTCCTGCGTGGCGCGTCGCGTGATGAGACTGCGGCACAGGCCCCGGCGCGCGCCCCTGCTGCCCGTCCGGCAGAACCGGCACAGGCGCCACGGACCGCCAATGGTGACAATCGAAACCCGCGTCACATGGTGGAATCGCTCAACTCGTTGTCCGTCGATATCGCCCGCGCTATCGATCATGATGCCTCTGTCGATCTGTGGCGTCGTTACCAGCGCGGCGAACGCGATGTCTTCACCCGCCGGCTCTACACGCTGAAGGGCCAGCAGACATTCGACGATATCAAGCGCAAGTATGATCGCGAGCCGGAATTCCGTACTGCAGTCGACCGCTATATCTCGGATTTCGAAAAGCTTCTTGCAGACGTCGCTCGCACCGATCGCGACCGTACCGTTACCCAGAGCTATCTGACCTCGGATACCGGCAAGGTCTACACGATGCTGGCTCATGCCGCCGGTCGTTTCGGCTGAGCCGGAGCTTAATCGACGAGACGAACAAAAAAAGGCCGCCTCTTTGGGCGGCCTTTCGTTTGATAAAGCGGGAACGGCTTACTGCTCTTCCTGAGCCGCGATAAAATCCTGATCGATCTGCAATGCCGAGATCAAATCGACAACGGTCTGCTCCGGCGATCTGCCAGCTGTATCTACGACCAGCGGCTCGGTCTCCCATTCCTCGAAAATACGCGCCTCGGTCGAGGTCCAGCTTGGCTTGATCAGACCCGGAACATCACTCACGCGTGTCTCGACACGATGGCGATGTTCGACCTTGTCCGAACACTTGACCCAGATTTCAGAGGCCGGCACGCCTTGTCGTTCCGCAACGGCCCGCCATGCCCTGCGAGTTATTGTCAGGCTGTTCACCGAATCCGCGACAACGATATGTCCGAGCGCGAGATTATCCTCTGCCACACCATAGGCCACCATATATCCAGCGGGGCCCACTTCGACCCCGGTATTGCGGATATTCTGCTCGATTGTGTCGACGCGCACATGAACGGCGCCAAGACGGCGCGCCAAAGCTTTTGCGAGGGTCGTCTTTCCGCTACCGGGCAAGCCTGCAAGAATAATCAGCATCAGCATCTTTCCCCAATTGTCGCGGACGATTCGGATCTGGGAAAGTTTACCGCGCTGGCTGCAAAATCACATCGATTTCAAAGCCCAGTCGACGATCTCGCCGCCGACCTTCGCATAGGCCCGGTCAAGCGCTTCGATAAAGTCGCTATTCTCTGTCCCGCGAACCGGCGAGCTTCCCTTGAAGACTGACTGAGCTCGGACGCTGCCATTTCTATCGTTGAGAATTTTTGCCGAAATCTCGACATTGGCAACTCGGCTGCCACCGGTCGTAACCTCGAAAGCCCGGATGTCGGTGACGACCTGATAATCAATCGCCAGCCCCTGCCCCGGTTTACCGACGCCGCCTACTCGGCCTGAGTTTTCAAAAGCCTCGACCAGCTTCGACTGAACCAGTCGCGGCAGGCGATCACCCCAACGGGAATTGGCAAGATACTGCACCTCGGACGGAGACACGCGGACCACGACCTGCTCGCTATCCAGCATTTTTACTGCAGTCGGTTCCGGTACGAGGATCTGTCGGTTCTTCACCGAAGGACCATCGGTTGCAGGTGTCAGCGACAGATCGAAGGTGTCGTTGTTCGCCTTTGTGCCGCAACCGCTGACAAGGACGGCCAGCAAGGGCAAGGTCAACAGCCAGGAACGATGCGGAAACTTGGATGCACTCATAAACGTCCTACCCTTGGCCTTTTGCCTTAGCGTCTCGTTCTGCCGTCATATTCCTTGACGGTTTCGCCGCCGAAGATAAGCCGTTGCGGATTCTGGTCGAAATTGGTGATGGTCTGGTTCAGCGAATTCACCGTGCGCCGCGTGTCATCCACCAGAGCCTTCACGTCGCCAAGACCGCTGGACGAAAAGCGCTGCAGGTTATCGGCGATCGGCCCGACACGTGCGTTGATGTTGTCAGCCACGGTACGGAAGGATTCGAGCGTCTTGCGTGCCTCGGCAAACAGGCCTTGCGAGTCGTCGCTGGACACGAGGCCATCAACCTTTGCGAGGATGCCATCGACGCGGCTGGACGCGTTGTTGAGCTTGGTCGCCAGTTCGGTGAAATCGGTGATGGCCTTGTTGATATCGTCAGAGCGATGCGAAACATCGTCGACCACGCTGCGGGCAGAGGCCAACGTCTGGCGTGCATCTTCCGAGGCTGCCGAGATGTTCTGGATCGCCGTCCCCACCTGGCTCGGATCGACGGCCGCAAGCAGGCTGTCAGCCCGTGACAGAACCCCCTGTGCGTCGCTGCCGACCTGCGCAAAGCTCGTCGCTGCCGTCCTTACGGTCTCGACGAGCGGGCCGAAATTGTCGGACGCATTGGCGACGTTGCGCGTCACCCGCTCGGTATTACCGACGATCTGGTTGATGCGTTCGGCATCGATCGCACGAACCAGTTGGTCGGCGGCTTCAAGCGTCGAGTTGAGCGTGCCGGAAACCCGGTCGACGGTTGCCGAGAGGGTGGAGAGGCTATGCAGGAATTCGTCAATATTGCCGGAATTATTGCTGAGTGCAGCAGTAAAGGTCTCAACGTTACGGATCGTCTGGGTGAGCGGCCCGCGTGCATCAACGACAAATCCCTGGATGTCCCCGATTGCCTGATCGGCTCGCTCAAGGATCTTGTCGGCCGTCGCCAGAAGGTTTGTCACGCTCGACTGGTCTGCGATCAACACGGCGGGTCGCCCCGCCTCCATCGACTTCTGAAGGATATTTTCCTCGCCCTTGGCGCCGCCGGAAAGCTCGATATAGGCAGCACCCGTCAGGCCCTGCACTTCCAGTACGGCCTTCGTAGACTGGTAGACAGGCGCATCGGCTCGCACTTCGGTAAAGGCGATCGAATAACGCGGATCATCCGGATCGATCGTCAGGCCGCGCACAGAACCGACCGCAATACCATTGAAACGCACGGGAGAGCCGACCGAGAGACCGTTTGCGGAGCCGGGAATGCGAATCGCAAGCTCGGCCATAGGCCCACCGCGACCGGATTGCGCCATCCAGTAGACGAAACCGAAGGCGGCCGCGATGACCAGCAGTGTGAAGAAACCCACCAGGGCGTAATTTGCTTTGGTTTCCATGGGTTGGATCACTTCCCTGCGTCTGTCGGGCCTGCGTCTGCCGGCGGCTGGTTTTCATTGGTCACGACGGTGCGAGCACGCTTGCCGCGGAAATAGGACTGGACCCACGGATCATCAAACTCGAACATATCCTGCAGCGTACCTTCCACCAATACCCGTTTCTGTCCGAGCACGGCAATACGGTCACAGACCGAAAACAGGCTGTCCAGATCGTGGGTGACCATATAGACGGTCAGGCCCAGCGTGTCGCGAAGCTTGGCGATCAGTGCGTCGAAATCAGCGGCACCAATCGGATCGAGACCAGATGTCGGCTCGTCGAGGAAGACGAGGTCGGGATCGAGCGCCAGAGCGCGTGCAAGTGCTGCACGCTTGATCATGCCGCCGGAAAGCTCCGACGGATACTTGTCCGCAGCGTCTGGCGGCAGACCAACCATTTCGAGCTTTACGTAAGCGAGCTCATCCATCAGCGACTGCGGAAGATCGAGATATTCACGCATCGGCAGCTGGATGTTTTCCTTCACCGTGAGTGCGGAAAACAGCGCGCCATGCTGGAAAAGGACGCCAAGCCTGGTGTCGAGTGCAATGCGCTCCTCGTCCGAAGCCTTCTCGTAATTTGCGCCCAGGATTTCGATCGCCCCCGAACGGTGCGGAAGCAGGCGCAGGACAGTGCGCATCAGCACGGACTTGCCCGTACCCGATGCACCGACGAAACCGAGGATTTCGCCGCGATAGATATCCAGGTTGAGATTGTCGAGAACGATCTTGTCGCCAAACCCGACCGTCAGATCTCGCACCGAAAGCACGACCTGACGGTCGTCCTTTGCGCTTTTCTCTATGGTTTGCTGCTCATCTGCCAAATCCATGTCTCCTAGAAGTCGATCGCGGAGTAAAAGATGGCGAAAAGCGCATCGATAAGAATGACGGCGAAGATGGCTTTGACCACCGACGCCGTTACATGTTGGCCAAGAGATTCGGCGCTGCCGCCAACCTTCATACCCTCGACAGCAGCAACTATGCCGATCGCGAGCGCCATGAACGGCGCCTTGATCATCCCTGAAGCGATGGACGTATGGTCGATCGCTTCATGGAGACGCGACAGATAAGTGTCGAAAGTGATGCCGGAATAGAGCAACGCGACAATCGCTGCACCATAAAGAGCCGCGAAATTGGCGATGATGGTCAGCAAGGGCAATGCAATCGTCAGAGCCACAAGCCGCGGAAAAATAAGCACACCAATCGGATTGAGGCCGATCACCGTCAACGCATCAATCTCTTCGCGCATCTTCATCGAGCCGATTTCGGCGGTGATCGCACTGCCTGAGCGGCCGGCGATCATGATTGCGGTCAAAAGCACCCCGATTTCGCGAAGCTGCAAGATACCGACAAGGTCGACGACGAAGATTTCGGCGCCGAAATAGCGCAACTGGAAGGCGCCCTGCTGGGCGATGATCGCGCCGATCAGGAAGGACATGAGCACGATGATCGGCACTGCGCGCACGCCCATGCGGTCGATATGGGTGACGACGGATGCCGGGGAGACACCGGCGCCGCGCCCGAATTTAAGCTGGGCGCCACGGACCGCCGAGCCGAGAATGTTCATCGCGGCGTAAAAATCGCTGCCGACTTCATAGACAAGCTTTCCGGGCGGCGTAAAAACGCGCTCGAAAAAGCTGCGCTTGTCGGCGGCAGGAGCAGGCGGCGCAGGCGTTGTCTCGGGCAGCGCGCCGATCAGTTCCTCGATCGTGCCATTGCCGCCGGAAAGCGATGCCTCTCGCCCCTCGCCGCTTTTCGCCGTCATCAGACGACGAATCAGCCAGGCGCCTGCGGTGTCGATTGCGGAGATGCCGGAGAGGTCGATTTCTACCTTGCCCTGTTCGCCGGACTTCTGGAACTGGTCGAGATCCTTGAGAACCGCGGAGACGGAATGATTGCGCCAATCGCCTGTAAGAACATACCGTTCACCGCCATCCGGCAAGGCTTCACTGTTGATTTTTGCCAGATTGGAACTCACGGGGTGCGGGTGCTCGCTTCAAATGGTCTCTGCCGCAATGCATTGATTGCGCTTCGGGAAAACGCAATATAGCCGCATCGGCCGGATTTGCCACAACAGGACGCTTAAAACGATGCCCCGTCACCTTGAAGCAACAATCGAGGCTTTCCCGATCGCAGGCACATTCACTATTTCGCGCGGGTCGAAGACCGAGGCGGATGTCATCGTCTGCACCATCTCGGAAGACGGAGTTTCCGGTCGCGGCGAATGCGTTCCCTATCGCCGTTATGGCGAGACGATGGACGGCGTGATGGCCGACATACTGGCGGTTTCAAAGGCAATCGAGGGTGGGCTGACGCGGAATGAGCTGCAGTCGGCGATGAAACCCGGAGCTGCCCGCAACGCCGTCGACTGCGCTTTGTGGGACCTCGAAGCGAAGCAATCCGGCCGCAGCGTCGCAGCATCGATCGGCGCAACAGGTCAGGATCCGATCGTCACCGCCTTCACATTATCGCTATCGGATGCAGTGGCGATGGGCGCGGATGCCAAGAAGAATCGCGAACGACCGCTCCTGAAGATAAAACTTGGCACGCCGGACGACGAATCAAGGCTGCGGGCCGTGCGCGATTCGGCCCCGGATGCGCGGATCATCGTCGACGCCAATGAGGGCTGGACCGAGGACAACATAGAGCGGCATCTGGCCATTGCCGCCGAGTTGAACATATCGCTGATCGAGCAGCCGCTTCCCGCCGGCAAGGACGAGATGCTTTCGCGGATAAAACGGCTGGTGCCGATCTGCGCCGACGAGAGCGTCCACTCGACTGCCGATCTAGCCTCCCTGCGCGACCGGTATGACGCAGTAAACATCAAACTCGACAAGACCGGCGGGCTGACCGAAGCGCTGGTGATGAAGGCGGAAGCCCAACGGTTGAGGTTTCAGATCATGGTAGGCTGCATGGTTGGAACATCGCTTGCCATGGCACCCGCAGTGCTTCTGGCGCAGGATACAGACTATGCCGATCTCGACGGACCACTGCTTCTTGCCCGCGACCGTGCGGGTGGGCTTCGTTATGAAGGTTCGCTCGTCTATCCGCCGCTGCCCGAACTCTGGGGCTGAGAACGGGTCGCAAGCGCCAGCACGACAAGTCCTATCACAGCCAGAATAGCCATGACGAAATAGCCGTAAATCTCCAGTTGCAAGTAGATAACGCCGGCAAGCAGCGTCGAGATCGCCAGGAATGCACCGTTATAGGCGACATAGACGCCCTGCGCCGATGCCTGCTGATCCTCTGCAACCATTTCCGACAGACGGTATTGCAGCCCCAGGTGAACACAGGCGAAGCTGAAAGCGTGGAAAATCTGCAGGATCCCGTAAAACCAGACATCCGAGCCGAACGGAAAGAACACCCAGCGCAGGATCGCCATCAGGCAACCGAAACGTAGCAACCCCAAGGGCGTGAGGCGTCTTGCAAGGCCGCCGGAGATGAAAAAAATGCCGATTTCGGCAATCACGCCAATGCACCAGAGCGCGGAGATCACAGCATTCGAAAAGCCCATGCCCTGCCACTGGATCGTGCTGAAACCATAAAACATCCCGTGGCTCGACTGGATGAGCGATGCACCGATCAGCAGGAGATGGACGGAAGCGCCGAGTGGACGGCGTAATGTCCTTGGAGACGGTTCGACCGTGCGCCTGCTGATCACCTGGTCAAGCCGAGGCGCGATGAAGGCAACGGCGAATGAAGTCAGAAGCACCGCAACCAGCATCAGCGGGATCGCGATATTGCCGATGGCGGTCGAGAGGCTTCCGGCGACCAGCGTCGTCACGACAAAACCAACCGATCCCCAGACCCGCATCTTCCCGTAGTGAAATCCCCAGCGCTTGACGCCGGAGATCGAGATCGATTCAACGATCGGCGTATAGGGGGCAAACAACGCTGCCTGTACTGCCACGGCGGCAAGCACGACCCAGAAATCGCCGCTGACCAGCAGACCGAGAACGGAGACTATCGACGTCGCCGCTGACCAGGCGAGGATATGGCGCGGATCGCGAGCACGGGCACTGAGAGAGCCCGTCCCCATTGCGACAAAAACGCGAAACACCACCTGGGCCGCGAGGATCGCGCCGATCTGCATTGCGCTGAAATTCAGGCCATGCAGCCATACAGGCAAGTAAGGCACGAGAATGCCGTTGAGCGACATCGGTGCGGCATAGGCGAGCGAGCAGCGAAGCTGGAACTGCGGCGGAGCAGCAGACGATTTTGCAGAAATGTTCACGGAATCACAAACGGCGATGAAAGTCTGCGAAGACTATCACCGCCGTTTGCAATGAAAACCGGATTACACGTTTTATGCGAAAACAAAGTGTATCGGTCGTGAAGATTTCGTCAGGTCAGGCAGCCTGCATGTTCTTCGTCTTCGCCGGTGCCGGCAGGGCATGCAACTCGGCTGTCACCTTGATGTCGCGCCAGGTAATCAGTTCAAGCATTCCGTCATGATGTTCGGCAATTGCCGTGCAGCTTTCCACCCAGTCGCCGGTATTGACGTAATGGATGCCATCGATATCGGTCATCACCGCGTGGTGAATATGGCCGCAGATGACGCCATCGACCTTGCTGCGCCTTGCCTCGTCGGCGACGACCTTCTGGAACTCACCGATGAAATTGACCGCATGCTTGACCTGCAGCTTCGCCCAGGCAGAGAAAGACCAGTAAGGCATGCCGAGACGACGGCGGGCCGCCGCAAGCACGACGTTGATGGCGATTGCTACGTCATAGGCCCAGTCGCCCAGATAGGCGAGAAGGCGAGCGTTGCGCACGACCACGTCGAATTCGTCGCCGTGAAGCACGAGATATTTCTTGCCGTCAGCCATCTCATGGATCGCACGATCCGCGACTTCGATGCCGCCGAAATGGGTGCCCGGAAAATCCCGCAGGAATTCGTCGTGATTGCCGGGGATATAGACGATGCGGGTGCCCTTGCGCGCCTTACGCAACAGCTTCTGAACCACGTCGTTGCAGCCCTGCGGCCAGAACCAGCTGCGCTTCAGCCGCCAGCCGTCGACAATGTCACCGACTAGGAACACCGTATCCGCTTCATGATATTTGAGAAAATCCAGCAGGAGTTCCGTCCGCGCCGCCTTCGAGCCGAGATGCACGTCGGAGATGAACAAGGTCCTGAAATTCCTGGTCTCACCTGTCGCTGTCACGGAAATCGTCCTTTCATAGCCAGCCCCGCCGCCTGAAAACCAGAGTCTTGTTTCAGGATGATGACAGGAGGTCTTTTCGGTGCGACAGCTGCCCCTTGGGAATTCCTTACATCGATCAAATTAGCTGCTGTTACACGGCGCTGTTTGATGTAATGAGAGGCCGCATTCTCCCCATATGGACCGGGAAAAACAGACTAAAGCAGGAGCGAGCATGGACGCGCAGGATAAATCAAAGTCGGCCCCACCGAGCAGTGCGGATCTTGACGAACAGGCGCTGTTCTTCCACCGGCATCCGCGTCCGGGCAAGCTGGAAATCCAGGCGACCAAGCCGCTCGGAAACCAGCGCGACCTAGCGCTCGCCTATTCTCCGGGTGTTGCAGCTCCCTGCCTCGCAATCCGCGACAATCCGGAAGCCGCTGCCGAATATACGGCGCGCGCCAATCTCGTTGCGGTCATTTCCAATGGTACGGCCGTCCTCGGGCTCGGCAATATCGGCCCGCTGGCATCGAAGCCGGTGATGGAAGGCAAGGCCGTCCTGTTCAAGAAGTTCGCCGGTATCGACGTGTTCGACATCGAGATCGATGCGGCCGGCATCGACGAGATGGTATCGACCGTTTCCGCACTGGAGCCGACTTTCGGCGGCATCAACCTTGAAGACATCAAGGCGCCTGAATGTTTCGAAGTCGAGCGCCGGTTGCGCGAGAAGATGAACATCCCGGTCTTCCATGACGACCAGCACGGTACCGCCATCATCGTTGCAGCCGCGATCCTGAATGGCCTGGAACTGGCCGGCAAGTCGATCACCAACGTCAAGATTGTCACGTCGGGCGCCGGTGCAGCCGCGCTCGCCTGCCTCAATCTTCTCGTTTCGCTCGGCGCGAAGAAGGAGAATATCTGGGTCCACGACATCGAAGGCCTCGTCTATGAAGGCCGTACCGAGTTGATGGACGAATGGAAGTCGGTCTATGTGCAGAAGAGCGACAATCGCGTTCTCGCCGACAGCATCGACGGCGCAGACGTCTTCCTCGGCCTTTCTGCCCCGGGCGTGCTGAAGCCGGAACTGCTTGTGCGCATGGCAGAAAAGCCGCTGATCATGGCGCTTGCCAATCCGACGCCGGAAATCATGCCGGAACTCGCCCGTCAGGCGCGTCCGGACGCAATGATCTGCACCGGCCGGTCCGACTTTCCGAACCAGGTGAACAACGTTCTCTGTTTCCCGTATATCTTCCGCGGCGCGCTCGATTGCGGCGCGAGCACGATCAACGAGGAAATGAAGATGGCCGCGGTCAAGGCCATCGCAGCGCTTGCCCGTGAAGAAGTGTCGGATGTCGCGGCGAAGGCCTATTCCGGCGAGACGCCGATCTTCGGCCCGACCTATCTCATTCCGTCACCCTTCGATCCGCGCCTCATCCTGCGCATTGCCCCGGCGGTTGCCCGTGCTGCCGCAGAAAGCGGCGTTGCCGCCCGTCCGATCCAAGATTTCGAAGCCTATCTCGACCAGTTGAACCGTTTCGTCTGGCGTTCCGGCTTTGTCATGAAGCCGATCTTCGCGACAGCCAAGGCCTCTGAAAAGAAGCGCGTCATCTTTGCCGAAGGCGAAGACGAGCGCGTGCTGCGCGCGGCCCAGGTTCTGCTTGAAGAAGAGATTGCCCGCCCGATCCTGATCGGCCGTCCTTCCGTCATCGAGGCGCGCCTGCAGCGTTTCGGCATCCGCATCCGCCCGGATGTCGATTTTAGCGTCGTCAATCCGGAAGACGATCCGCGTTACCGCGAATATGTCGAGGATTACTTCGCGCTGGTCGGCCGCAGCGGTATCAATCCGGAAGCCGCCCGCACGATCGTGCGCACCAACAACACCGTGATCGGAGCACTGTCGGTCAAGCGCGGCGAAGCCGATGCGCTAATCTGCGGTGTTGAAGGCCGTTACGATCGCCACCTGCGCGACGTCAACCAGATCATCGGCAAGCGTCCCGGTGCCTGCACCAATGCCGGCCTCAGCCTGTTGATCTCTCAACGCGGCGCAATGTTCTTCACCGACACGTTCGTGAACTACAATCCGACCGCCGAAGAGATTGCCGAGATCGCCATTCTTGCAGCTCACGAAGTTCGCCGATTCGGTATCGTGCCGAAGGCCGCGCTGATCTGCCATTCGAATTTCGGCTCCCGCGATTCGGAAAGCGCCCGCAAGATGCGCGCCGCTCTGGAAATTATTCGCAAGGATGCGCCGGAACTCGAGGTGGATGGCGAAATGCAGGGTGGTTCGGCGCTCGACGAGGTACTGCGCAAGCGCGCCATGCCGAACAGCGCACTGACCGGTGAAGCCAATCTCCTGGTCTTCCCGAATCTCGACGCCGCCAGCATTTCGCTCGGTCTGGTGCGCACGATGATGGAGGGGCTGCATGTCGGCCCGATCCTGCTCGGCACAGCCAAGCCGGCACACATCCTGTCGCAGACGGTAACATCACGCGGCGTCGTCAACATGGCGGCTCTTGCCGTCGTGGAGGCTTCCCAGGCGGAACCGCTTGCGCTGGTGAAATGACAAGAGATGCGGGAAGCTTCAAGGCAAGCTTCCCGCATGTTCGACATGCCAGGTTGATCCCCGCAGAGCCATGCGACAGGTGAGACATGACATTTTCCAAGCCGCAGATGCTGACATCACTGATGCTTGCTTCGCTGCTTGCGCCTCAGGCGGCCTTTCCGCGCGATGTCGAGATCTGCGCCAATCTCTATCGCCGCCTCAACAGCACACCGCAGATCATCGGCACGAGCAGCAATGTGCGTCGCTACGCGCAGGATCTGAGCGCGCTCAACGCGGATATCCGGCAACTCAGGATCGATATGCGCAGGCAGGGTTGCGGCAGCGGCAGCATCGTGGCGCTGGGAGCGCCTTCCGACGGCGATGATGAATGCGGTTACATGCAGGACACGCTGCAACGGCTGGAGGATGAGCGCGCGGTAATCACCGAGCAACGCAACAATACCCGCTCGCTACTGCAGCCATCGGAAGAGCGCGTCGCGATCTTGTCGGCGATCCGCTCCAACAATTGCACGCCAACCGACCTCGATACCCAGACGGACCTTGACGATAAAGAACGCCTGCGGATCCGGGGGCTGGCACTGCCAGGGCCGGGAGAAGAGACGCAGACCGGGCCAAAGGCGGACGATCCGAATTCCAGCATCACCCATCTCGGCAGCGCGTCACCTGCGCCAGCGAGAGAGGCTCCCGTCCAGTTCCCGCCGGATCGTCCCTATGATCCCGGCAAAAAGATTCGCTCCGTCGGGCCGCAATTCTTCCCCGAAGAAGACATCGACCTCGCCAATCCGAAATCCAGCGGCCCCCAGCAGCTGCAGCCTTGATTATTTCTGGCCCCAGCCGTCCTTGAAGACGAGTTCCTCCAGAGGAAGGCGCTGGCGCCAGCCCTTGATCGCGAGTTCCGGTTCTCCGTAAAGCTGATCGACATAACCGAGGCACAGCCAGGCGACGATCTCGATGCGCTCCGGAATGCCGAGGATCGCGCGCACATCCTCATCGCGAAAGATGCTGACCCAGCCGACGCCGATCCCTTCAGCGCGTGCTGCGAGCCAGAGGTTCTGGATGGCGCAGACGGTCGAATAGCTGTCCATGCGGCTATTATGGGTTCGCCCGAGAACGACCGGGCCGGCGCGGTCCGGATCGCTGGTGACGCAGATCGAAAGCGGCGCCTTTCTGATGCCCTCAAGCTTGAGGCTTCTATAGGTGCTGCGCTTCTCCTCAGGAAACATCGCCTCGGCTTCTTCATTGGCTCGCGAGAACGCCTCCCATGCGGACTGGCGAACCGTCTCGTCCCGGATCAGGATGAAATTCCAGGGCTGCATGAAACCGACCGATGGCGCGGCATGTGCGGCATCGAGCAATCTGCGCAGCACATCATCGGGAATCGGGTCGGAGAGAAACTGGTCGCGCACGTCGCGGCGGGTTTCGATGGCGCGATAAACGGCGGCACGCTCGTCATCGGTAAAAGCTTCGGCGGCCACGAGGCCATTGTTCAAATCATCAGGTCGCATCGTCTTTCCCCAACAACGCCTGCGGATTGCTGCCGCCGTCACGGCTTGGCGCAATCCACCCAACCTGCCCGCCGTCCGCGCGGATCGGTCCATCTCGCCAGGTCGGTCTTCTGACTGGGCTTCATCCGCTTATCGCCGCCTTCCCGGAGAAATCCAGTGGCATGAATACGACGAGCGTCGGCCTCACAGCGTTGGGCACGTGCCGGAATTTCACCGGCTTCCCGATTCTCCCATCGAAGATGGGCACCTGACGGATGCCCTTATGCTGATTGATACCGGCTGACGCAAGGCCGTTCACGCCGCAGGGAAATACCTGACATAGGCGAATTCATCACCATCCGGTGACCAGTTGGGCGAGTTCATCGTGCCCTGCCCGCCAAACAATTCGAACAGCGTTTCGACATTGCCGCCATCCGCATCCATCAGCCGGACGCGAACATGCTGGTCACGCGGATGATCGAAGACTTCGGCGTCATAGGAAACGAAAACGACCTTGTCACCTTTGGGTGACGGATGCGGGAACCAGTCGCCATAGTTGCTGTCGGTGATACGCTCGGCCGCACCGCCGGCCGACGGAACACGCCAGATCTGCATCAGACCGGTGCGGCTGGAGTTGAAATAGATCCACTTGCCGTCCGGGGAATAATCCGGCCCGTCATTACGGCCCTCGTCGAAGGTCAGCCGCGTCTCGTTCTTCCCGTCAATGCCGATCGTATAGATATCGAAGACCTGATCACGGATGCCGCAATAGGCAAATGTCTTTCCGTCCGGCGACCAGCCATGCCAGTAGGATGGCAGGTTTTCGGTGACGAGCTTCGGCGTGCCGCCGTTTGCTGCAAGGACATAGATCGCCGATTTGCCGAACTCGACCTTGTCGGAAACGGCGATCAGCGTGCCATCCGGCGAGATGCCGTGATCGTTGTTGCAGAGCGTCGCAAAGCCCGTATCCAACCGTTGCGGGGCAGCATCACCATTCGGAGACAGGCGATAGATCAGGCCATCGGCATTGAGCATCAGATAGTCACCATCCGGCGACCAGTTGGGCGCTTCGAACAGTTCATCCGTCTGCCAGACAACCCTGCTCTGGCGGGTGTGGATATTGTAGATCTCGACAGAGCTTCGTAGCGCCAAGACGACCTCCTTACCGATCGCGAAAACGGTTGGTGATCGGGTAACGGCGATCGCGGCCGAAGTTCTTCTTGGTGATCTTCACGCCGGGAGCTGACTGTCGCCGCTTGTACTCCGCGAGATAGAGCAGATGCTCGATGCGATGAACGGTTGCAACGTCATGGCCGCGGGCGACGATGTCTTCCGTGCCCATTTCCATTTCGACGAGGCATTCGAGGATATCATCCAGAACCGGATAGGGCGGCAGCGAATCCTGGTCCTTCTGGTCGGGCCGAAGCTCGGCCGAGGGCGCCTTGGAAATGATGTTTTTCGGGATCACCTCGCCCGACGGTCCGAGCGCGCCTGCCGGAAGATGCTCATTGCGCCATTCGGCCAGCGCATAGACCTGCATCTTGTAGAGGTCCTTGATCGGGTTGAAGCCGCCGTTCATGTCGCCATAAAGCGTCGCGTAGCCGACCGACATTTCCGACTTGTTGCCGGTCGTCACAACCATCGAGCCGAACTTGTTTGAAATCGCCATCAGGATCGTGCCGCGCGTACGGCTCTGAAGGTTTTCCTCGGTAATGCCCTGATCCGTGCCTTCGAACATGTCGGAAAGCGATGCGAGAAAGCCTTCGACCGGCTCCGAAATCGGCACGATGTCGTAGCGGCAGCCGAGCGCCCTGGCGCAATCGGCAGCATCCTTGAATGAGTCTTCGGACGTGTAACGATAGGGCAGCATGATGGTACGCACCCTCTCCTCGCCCAGCGCGTCGACGGCGATCGCGGCGCACACAGCCGAATCGATGCCGCCCGACAGGCCCAGCACGACCGACTTGAAGCCGTTCTTGTTCACGTAATCACGGAAGCCGAGCAGGCAGGCGTGGTAGTCCGCCTCTTCCTTTTCGGGAATACGGACCATCGGGCCCGGCTGGCAGCGCCAACCATCCTCTTCGCGTCTCCAGTCGGTCACGACGAAGGCGGTCTCGAATTGCGAAAGCTGGAAGGCCAGCGACTTGTCGGCGTTGAAGGCGAAGCTTGCGCCGTCGAAGACAAGCTCGTCCTGGCCGCCGAGCTGGTTTGCGAATATCAGCGGCAGACCGCTTTCGATAACCTGGCGCAAGGCCACCTGATAACGGACATCCAGCTTGCCGCGATAATAGGGAGAACCGTTTGGCACGAGCAGGATTTCCGCACCGCTCTCGGCCAGCGTCTCGCAGACGCCCATGTCGTTCCAGATTTCCTCGCAGATCGGAACGCCGATGCGAACACCCCTGAAATTATAGGGGCCGGAAATCGATCCTTCGGTGAAGACACGCTTCTCGTCGAATTCGCCGTAGTTCGGCAGATCGATCTTGTCGCGGATGGCGATGATCTTGCCGGCATCGAGCAGTGCGACGGAGTTATGCCGCCCTGCCTCGCCCTGACGCGGAAAACCGATCAGCACACCCGGTCCGCCATCCGCAGTCTCTGCCGCCAGCGTCTCCACGGCCTTGAGGCAGGCCTTCAGGAAGGAGGGCTTGAGCACGAGGTCTTCCGGCGGATAGCCCGAAATGAAAAGCTCCGTCAGCATCAGCAGATCGGCGCCCTCACGGGCAGCGTCACGGCGAGCCTCACGGGCCAGAGCGAGATTGCCGGCGACATCGCCGACCGTCGGATTGAGCTGGGCAACAGCGATACGCAAGGTCTTGGGATCGGTCTGGGTCATGACCGAGATTTAATGCGGTGACGCAAATGCCGCAACGGTCTTTGGCGGCAATTTTCCACAACGATTGCCGGCCTGCACTCGATCGTCAAATCGTATTCTCACAACTTCAGGCAACTTCGCTATATTCAATGCATCTACTTTAGTAATGCCTTAATTGATGATGCCGATAATCCGACAAAAAAGCTCGGAGGAGACGGATGCATATCCGGCGGTTCATCACCCACAGTTCAGGCGCTGCGGCGGTCGAATTCGCCATCGTCTCACCCCTTTTCTTTATCGCCCTGCTCAGCATGATCGCCTACGGCATCTATCTGTCTGCTGCCCATTCAGTTCAGCAACTGGCGGCAGACGCTGCGCGCACCGCCGTTGCCGGCCTGAGCGATACAGAGCGCAAAACTCTTGCTACCGATTTCATCAATCGCTCAATGATAGATAGTACGCTTCTCGACAAATCCAAGCTGACACTGACCGCAAAGGCCGACCCCGGCAATCCGAACCAGTTCACCGTCGCCCTTACCTATGACGCCAGCAACCTGCCGATTTTCAATCTGTTCACCTATGCGATGCCGAGCAGCCAGATAAAACGGTTCGCAACGGTTCGTGTCGGAGGCATCTGATGCAACAGATCAAACGATGGTTCCGTGACCGTCGCGGCAACGTCGCCATCACGGCCGCTTTGTCCCTGCCGATTATGATCAGCGCGCTGGCACTCGGCGTCGACTATGGCTACCTGACGCTGCAACAGCGCGAACTTCAGACGACTGCCGACCTTTCGGCAATTTCAGCCGCTGCGAACCCCAGCAGTCCTGAGACTGGTGTCGTGGACTATATGAACCTCAACAACAAGAACATCGCCGTCCTGAAGAACGGCCAGTTGTTGAACAAAGGCGCACCGGTCGCCTTCAGCCTGGAAACCGTGTTCGACAAGTTCGAGGCTTATGCCGAAGTGATCGCCGGAAAATATCAGGCAGATCCGTCCGTTGCCGTCGGCACTCGATTCCAGTCCGGTGTCGCCCCCTATGACGCCGTCCGCGTGACCGTCTATCAGAAGGGGGGCCTCTTCTTTGGCGGTTCACTGGCGAAAGCGCCTATGCTGAACGCCAGCGGTACGGCCGCGATCGACAGGATGGCGGCATTTTCTGTCGGCTCGCGGCTTGCGAGCCTCAATGGCGGCGTGGTCAACGCCTTGCTCGGCAATATCCTTGGCACCACCTTGTCGTTGTCGGTGATGGACTATCAATCGCTGGCCAATGCCAATGTCGATCTGCTCAAGGTCTTTGATCAGCTGGCGATCAAGCTGAACCTGACGGCCGGCACCTATAACGATCTGCTCAATACCGACATTTCTTACGGTACCCTTCTGAATGCCATCGGCCAGACGACCGGAGTAACGCCTGCCGTCGCAGCGATCGTCAAGTCGCTGGAGAAGACGCTCGGCACGACCAAGCTTACCATCAAGCTGAAGGACATCATGGATATCGGCCCGCTCGGATCCCGACTGATCGGCAAGAGCGATGGCCTGGCGGTTCAGACCGACATATTCAACCTGATCAGCGCCACGGCACACGCCGCAAACGGCGGCACCAACCAGATAGATCTCGATCTCGGCGCAACAATTCCCGGCCTCGGCGGCCTGACCTTGTCGGTTGCGATCGGCGAGCCGCCGGTCGGATCCAAGGCTCTGGGCATTGGCAGAACAGGGTCGATCGTACGAACTGCCCAGACCCGCGTCGCGCTGACGACGACGGTCGACGGCATTACCGGCCTGCTAGGCATCAGGATCAAAGTGCCGCTCTATCTCGAAGTTGCTCATGCGGAAGGCCGCATGGTGTCGATCAGTTGCCCCAGCGGGTCGACGGGCGCGGCGGTGAATGTCGAGGCTGTTCCCGGAGTGCTGGAACTGTCGCTCGGCGACGTGGACAAATCCGCCTTCGCCAATTTCGGCAAGGACCCACGAGTGACCAAGACCAGGATGGTTGCCACGCCTGCACTAAACCTGACGGCGCTTGCCTATGCCAACGCAACGAACGTCAACGCAACGCAGCTGTCTTTCTCCCCGTCTGACATATCGAGCCAGAAGGCAAAACATGCCTCGACGAAAAATACCGTCTCGACGCTTGTGGATTCGTTGCTCAAGAACTTGCAGCTCGAAGTCGAAATCCTTGGACTGAGGGTCGAGGTGCCGTCCGCATTGCTCGGTGGCCTCGCAGATACGTTGAGGCTGCTGACCACGCCACTCGATCAGGTTCTTTACAGCGTGTTGTCCACCATCGGCGTGAAGGTCGGGGAAGTCGACGTGCGGGTCGGTGGCGCCTCATGCCGCAATCCGGTCCTCGTCCAGTAGGTCGGTCGCTGAACCTTATCCCAATTCACTTGCATCATATTTCGCACGTGCAGCCTTGACGGCAGCGTGGTTTTCTCCGGCCCAGGCAAGCACCTTCGATAAGGGCGCGAACAGCGAATGGCCGAGTTCAGTCATGCGATATTCGACGCTCGGAGGCTTGGTCGGAAAAACCTGCCGATCAATATAACCGTCGCGCTGGAGATCGCGCAAAGTCTGTGTCAGCATCCGCTGGGAAATATCCGGCACAAGCCGCCGCAACTCTCCGAACCTGTATGGCCGCTGCGCAAGTGCCTCCAGAAGAAGGGTCGACCACTTGCCGGCAATCTGGTTCATCACATCGCGCACCGGACAGTTCCCCGCATCCCACGAAGACGTCTCGCATGGCTCTCCCGCAAGCACGCTAACTCGTGGTGCATTGTCCATTGTGGTGGTTCCCTTTTGGTAACGATCTCCCGGAAATGTGCCTCCTTTACATCGGGGCGTCAATTCCTATTCTAGTGCTAGTCTCTTTTTGAGACCAACAATTATGCCGGGATAATCCGGCGGCATTGCAAGAGGAAACGACATGACCAAACTTCTCGTCACCGGCGCCGCCGGCCAGCTCGGCCGTGCAGTTCTGCATCACCTCCTGGAGACATCGAAAGTTTCGCCAGGCGACATCGTCGCAGCAAGCCGCGACACGTCAAAGCTTGCCGATCTTGCCGCAAAGGGCGTTGAAACCCGCAAGGCAGACTTTACCGATGAAGCCGGCCTCGTTGCGGCCTTCGCCGGCATCGACCGCATCCTGATCATCTCGACTGACGATCTTGCTACGCCCGGTGGCCGCCTCAGGCAGCACAAGACAGCTGTCGCAGCGGCTGCCAAGGCTGGCGTCAAGCACATCCTCTATACATCCATGCCGAACCCTGACAGGTCGCTGGTCAGCTTCGCACCCGACCATCTCGGCACCGAAGAAGCGGTCAAGGCAACAGGCATCCCCTACACGATCCTGCGCAACGCCTGGTACGATGATAACTACCTGCTGTCGATGCCGCACAATCTTCAGACCGGGACCTGGTATACGGCTTACGGCACGGGCAAGGTTTCCAATATCAGCCGTGACGATTGCGCCCGCGCGGCCGCCGCAGCTCTTGCCAATCCGCCGGCCGGCAGCACCACCCTTACCCTCACAGGATCCGAAAGCCTGAACGCCGAAGAGATCGCAGCGCTTGTCTCCAAGGCCTCTGGCAAGCCGCTCAATGTCGCGCATGTCACCGACGAACAGCTGGCTGGCGGATTGACCTCGGCCGGCCTGCCTGATTTTCTAGTCAAGATGCTGGTATCTGCCGACGCCAACATCCGGGCCGGAAATTTCGATCTGGTAACCAGCGATTTTGAAAAGCTCACGGGCAGCAAGCCGCAGGCTCTCTCCGTTTACCTTGCCAATAACAAGGATGCGCTTCTGAGCGCGCACTGAACCATAACAAGGGCATAAAAACAGCAACGCCGGCAAGCAATCTCATGCTCTGCCGGTGTTGCGGGATCTACGCCTCCGATCCGCTCAATGAGCAGCAATCGCAAACGTATGATCGGAGACGACTTGATTGCGGCCGGACATTTTTGCCATGAATAGAAACTGTTCGGCCGCATTGAGATAGTTATCGAACGTTTCAGGCCCGTAGACTTCGGCAACCCCGACCGAAACGGTGATATTTATCATCTCGCCCTTCCAGCCGATTGGCCGTAGCGACAGCTCATACCGCAGGCGATCAAACGCCTCCGTCGCCGTATCGGAGGTCAACCCGACGAGAAGAAGGCCGAACTGATCCTGCCCGAGATGAGCCACGGATATGTCCAGATCAGAGGAAAGCTGGATAAGATTGGCGCCGAATTCCTGAAGCACGTGATCGGCACAATCCGGACCGTGCTGCTCGGAAATCCTGAACAGCCGGTCTATATCGATGATGGCGATAGAGCATGCCCGCTCTCCCTCGATGCAATCGGACACGATCGGCCCTCCCAGCCGATAGAAGTCCCTTATGGACAACATTGTACGACCTGCCGCCACGATAGGGAGATACACTCCGTCAAGCGCTTCGATGGCGCCTTGCACCGAAGAGCTATTAGTATCCGACCTTTGACGTTTCTGGCTTACAATGTAGGGCATGCGGCACCTGTCTCAGTGTTCAGGCGACATTCTTGATATCGCCGACGCTTCGAGCCGACCGCATCGAACGGATCTGTATGAGCGTGTCGAGGTTCTGGTTGACACGGCAATAGAACTCTTCGTCGATGAACGGTCGCAACATGAAATCGTTGCCGCCAGCTTTCAGGAAGCGGGCAGACAAGTGCCGGTCGGAAGACGACGATACACCAATGATCCGCAACTCGTGAGAGCCTCGAACCGACCGAATACGACGGGTAAGCTCGAAACCATCGATATCGGGCATGTTGTAATCGGTGATCACCAGGCCGATATCTCCGTTCTTCTTAAGAATTTCGAGTGCCTTGGCGCCGTTTTCTGCCGTGCTGACGCGGAAATTGTACCGTTTCAGGCGGCTGGAAAGAAGCGCCCGCGCTGTCGGACTGTCATCGACGATCAAGACGTGATGACGATGATTGGTAAGGAACCTGCATACCGACTCCGCCAGCATCTCGACGGCGAACACATTGTCCTTGAGGATGTAGTCGACAATGTCCTTTGTCAGCAGCTTGTCGCGTGTCTCCTGATGAAACGTACCGGTGAACACGATGGTGGGGATGGACAGATCAATGAGGTATTCGAGCGCCTCGCCGTTTTCCGCCCCGGGCAGATTGATATTGGAGATCGCGAGCATGATCGGATCGGTCGACCGATCGTATGCCAGTTGGAGATCCTCGAAATTACGACATATCTCGATGTCGATATCGAACAACTCCTTGAGCCGCATGCCGATCATCGATGTGAAGACATTGGAGTCCTCGGCCAGAAGAATGCGGGATTTACCAAGCGATTCACCGGAATACTGCATCCCGGAAATACCAAGGAATGTCATTGTTGACCCTTACAAATAAAATCATGCCCCTGAACACGGTTTTATTCGGCGTGATTTGCAGAACGGTTAACTCGCCGGCTCAATTCAAAACAAATCGAGCCGGGAGAAAGATCTCGTTATCAATTAGGTCAATGAATCATGGCGATGTATGCTTAACCGATAGAGAACTCGGCGGTTAAAGCTGTGCAAGCAAATGCTCGTTACGCTCCGCCCCGCACGTCAGGCTCTTCCGGAAAAATAGGAAGACCGCGGTGATAGACGACTTCCGAGCGAGGGAACGGTATCTCCACGCCCTGCTCGCGGAAGCGTTTTAATATCTCGATGCGTATAGCGTTGCGAATACGCAGCCCTTCGGACATGTCGGCCAGATGGAAGCGCAGTTCGAAATCAAGCGACGATCCGCCAAAGGCCAGAAACTCGACATGCGGCCCCGGATTTCGAAGGATCTCCGGCACTTCCGAAACGATATCCAGCAAAATCGCGATTACCTTTTCGGGGTCGCTCTCGTAGCTGGTCGAAACCTTGATTTCGGATCTCTGTATCCGGTTCTTCAGTGTCCAGTTGCCCACGGCCGCATTGATGAGGTCGGAATTCGGAACGATGATAGCCTGTTGGCGAAACGTCTCGATTTCCGTGGCACGAACGGAAATTCGTTTCACGATGCCTTCCGTTGCTCCCGTCACGACATGGTCACCGACCTTGAAAGGTCGTTCGACCAGCAGGATCAGGCCGGACACGAAGTTCGACACGATGTTCTGCAAGCCGAAACCGATACCGACGGAGAGTGCCGAAGCAACGAGAGCGAGGTTGGAAAGGTTGATACCGGCCGCCGAAACGCCGACGATCACCGCAAGCCCGACACCCAGATAACCAATACCCGTCTTTACCGAGTTCCGGACGCCTATATCGACATGGCTGCGGGCAAGAACGTTTCCGTCGATCCACTTCTGCGCCCAACGGGTGAGGATGTAGCCCAGCGCGAACAGAAGCAGGCCGCCGAATATGCCGACGATTGAAATCGAGATGCTGCCGATCCGGAATTCCGTGAAGAAGCTGACGACCCAGGACTCGATATCCGTGATCTGGAAACCCCAGGTAATCAGGATCAGCGGAATGCCGAGCGCCAGCGCCACCGCATAGATCCCAAGTCCGACCAGCAGCCCCGCCTGGTCAAGCCCGACGTCACCGAAGCGATACCGCTCCACCAGCCGCCGTCCAAGTGCAGTATCATTGAATGCGCCGCGCTTCGATATCGCCTTGCCTGACAGGAGACCGATATAGATGAGCGCAAGCACCGCCCCGGTCAGAACGATCTGCGTTGAGGCAAAGCGCGCAAGCCCGACATATCCCGCAATCACGCATAGCAGCAGCAGCCCACCCATGACACGCAAGGTGACAGTGAAGTAACGAGGCCAGGGACGCCCCTGCCCTGTAGCATCCTCACCCTCGGCCATGACCGGGCGGATGAACGATATCGCGATCAGAATGAAACCGATAACGACCGAGGCGATCAGGCTTTTTGCGATCGTCAGCACCAGCGGCGAACCGAGCGCCACGCTGACGGCACCCAACAGGTAATCCAGTCCGTTTGTCACCGCCATGGCGATGATCGCCAGACTGAGCAGGCGCGCGCCCCTGTCCGTGATCCTGACCAGCCTCCAGCCCGTCTCGTGCGGAGCAAGCGCAGCATAGGTCAGCTTCCAGACGAAATGCACGAACCAGATAAAGCCGAAGAATGTCGCGATCATGGGCGCCACATCCGGGCGCAGCACGTTGAATCCTTCAAGGAAAAGATAAGAGGTTACCAGAAATGCCGCGAAGGTGATGCTGTGCATGACCGTCGACCAGAACGTATAGGAAAGGCGCTTGATATAAGCGGGGTTATCGCTGTTGCTGCGCTGAAGAAAGCGGCCGAAGAGCCGGTATCCGCCAGCGAGGAAAAGGAATGCCGCGCCGACGGAGAGTGCAATCGCACCAAGCAGCGAAAACGCCTTGAACCTGAAGACGAAACTGCCCCAGCTTCCGATCGTCGAATAAAAATCTCGCATTTCGGTGACGAACGCATTGCCCGCATCGACAAAAGCGTCGGGCGTCAACTCCGTATGCCGGAACAATGTCTGCGCAAATAGCGTTCGGCGCAGGTTGGTTATCATGTTGGCGAGTTGCGTTGCGCTGTTTGACAGGCTGCCCGCATCATCGACGATCAGGTTGAGCTGAGACCGCTCGTTCTCCAGTTTGCTTCTCTCCTCCGCGACTGCCGGCGCTTCTGCCGGCTGACCCGCGGCAGGCGGCTCCCCGAGGCTGGTCAGGCGGCCCTGGATCTGTTCGACGCGCACCTTCATCGCATCCGAAGCGACACGCATCTCCTCGACGATCGCTTCCGCCTTCACTCTTATGTCTGCGAGCTTTGCATCGTCATCCGGCGTGCTCTGCACGCTTTCGCGAAACGCGTTGAGCTGCTGCCTCAAGCCATCCAGCTTGTCCTTCATCTCGATATTGATGGAGTCGCTCGTGACATCGGTCGGAACGGACTGGCCGGCCTGTACCTGCTCCGATGACCGAGCCTCTGGTGAAGACTGAGCCGCAGCGTCGAGAACGAAGGTCGAAGAAACGGCAAGAAAGAGGATCAGGGCAATCGGCAGGCGCCCGTGGCGGCGATCAAAAGCTGCGCCGAAAAGGCGTCTGAGGAAAAAGGATGGGGTCACTGGTCTCTCGTCTTGCTAACCGAATCGGCTGGCAAAATAGGGGCTGTTCAAGGCGAAGAAAAGGAATGTTGCCCTTCTAATAAAGTGAACGGGAACTCTGGAACATTTTGGCGCGTTACCTGCCGCACCCCAAAGGACAGGATTAGGAAAGGGTAAGGACATGGAAGACGCAGGTATCGGCTGGATCGCAGCCATCATCATCGGCGGCATCGCCGGCTGGCTCGCCGAAAAATTCATGAAGAGCGACATGGGCATCTTCATGAACATCATACTGGGCATCGTTGGTGCAATTGTTGCGAACGCCATCCTTGGCGTCTTCGACGTCGTCCTGGGCGGCTGGATCGGATATCTGATCGCCGGCTTTATCGGCGCCTGCATACTGATCGCCATTGCCCGCGTCTTCAGACGCT
>Ga0209281_1000534_pt1 | contig 48198 bp, 46 predicted proteins | sample MedtruBG_FD_187514 | JGI IMG/M metagenome (GOLD analysis project Ga0209281, IMG submission 187514) | Root nodule microbial communities of legume samples collected from California, USA - Medicago truncatula BG (SPAdes) (version 2) | ecosystem: Host-associated > Plants > Roots > Nodule | place... | reverse complement strand
CATAGGAGGCCGTTACCGCAGAAATGGATATGTACACCACCAATAAAATACTCCAGCCAGGAGGCCGCCATCGCCAGCAAGCCGTCTCCTACAGGTATCGGTGTTCCCCGGAATTGCGTGAAGAACCTTTTTTATGCTGGAACGAAAACCGGATATGGGAGCGAGCCTGCTCCCACAGGGTTTAGCGTTTGACGCCCAGATCGACCTGGGTCATGCGGCTACGAATGGTGAACACACCATCGCCGGAGAGAATCGCACTGCGAGCAAACAGGCGCCCGCTCTCCCAGTTCGAAAGCCCCAGTTCCGGCTTGTTCAGCGCGTACTGGCCGTCGACCCAACGGGTGATGCCATTGCCGACAAAAGGCGCGTTGACCGCGTTGTAGAAACGCTCCTGGACCTCGGCACTGTCACTGATCAAAGACACCGTGAATTGCGGGCTATAACGATTGAACAAGGTAATGGCATCGTCCAGGTCGTCGACAATCTTCAGACTGACTTCCGGGGTTTCTTCCCACTCCCACTCACGACCCAATTGATCTTCCGGCAACGGCTCGGCCTGCGCTTCGCTCTGATAGCCTTCGGCGCGGTACACCTGGACCGTTGCAGCCAGCCAGTCTTGCGGCAGGCACGACTCGCTGCCTTCGACGATGTGCAGCTTGCAGCCCTGCCCCCGTGCGGCGCCGGCCTGTTTGAGCGCGCCCAAGAACAGCGGCACCAGTTCAGCGGCGCGGTCGCGGTGAATCAGGCAGACGTTCAGGGTGTTGCAGACTTTGCGGTCCAGGGAGTTGCGCACCACGGCGGCAAAGCGCGGGGCGTCGGCATCGGTGTTGGCGATCAGCCACGCACCACCGGTGCCGTGCAGGCTGACCGCCGTGCCGGCCTGCTGGGCGATGCTGCCCAACTGGCTGACGGCACGACCCGAACCACGGGCCACCGCCAATGACAGGCGCCGGTCGGCGAACATCGCCCAACCGGCGGCGTGGTTGACACTTTCCACCAGCGATACGGCACCGACCGGCAAGCCGGCGTCGCTCAGTGCAGGGTTCAGTGCATGGGTGACGATCGCCTGGGCCGTGCCCAACGCATCACTGCCGATGCGCAGCACGGCGGTGTTGCCGGTGCGCAACACACCGGCCGCGTCAGCAAACACATTCGGACGGCCTTCGAAGACAAACGCGACGATGCCCAACGGCGAGACCACTTGCTCGACCTTCCAGCCATCGTGCTCGACGCAACTGATCACCTTGCCACGGCTGGCCGCCGCATCACGCCAGGCGCGCAGGCCGGCGATCATGTCGCGACGCATGCGCTCATCGGCCAGCAACCGGGTGGTCGAGCGACCGCGCGCCTTGGCCCGTTCGATGTCGGCCAGGTTGGCAGCTTCGATCAAGGCCCAGCTTTCCGGGGTTTCCAGGCGTTGGGCAAACAGGTCGAAGAAAGCGCTGATCGCCTGGTCAGACACCGCCGATAGCGCGGTGAATGCCGCCTGGGCGCGCTCGATCGCGACGTTGGCCGCTTGCTGGTCCGCCACGGGGATCAGCAGCAACTCGCCACTGACCTGCTCCACCAGCAGGTGATCACCGGGCTGGAAACGTTGCGCCAGTTCGGGGCTGACGACAGTGACACGATTGCCGGCGAAAGGGATTGGCGTGCCAGCGACTAGACGTTCGAGCGCGAGGGACATGAAGCAGTATCACCATGCAGGGGGCGGCCGGAAAATGTATAGCAATTTCCCTGTGGGAGCGAGCCTGCTCGCGAAGAGGCCTTTCCATCCAACGTCCATCGCGCCTGACACTCCGCCATCGTCGGATCGCTGCCCCGGGCAGGCTCTTTCCCACAGGAGTGGCGGTTACGTATCCCAATGTATACAACCCCGCCCCAGACACACCCCACACTCAAAACCCCGTCACAACGACACACCGCAGATACACCCCGTTGATGAAATGCGCCTGTCGATTGGCCACGCCGATCAAAGCGCTCAACTCACGGGGCATGTCGTTGCCCCACCTCCCCCGACCTGAAAGAGAGCAACGTCCATGAGCACCTCCATTTCTTCGGCCGTCAAAGGCCTGCACCTGAACCTCGACCGTGCCGGCGACTGGGTTGCCCCCCTGGCGTTGCGGGTGTTCCTCGCCTGGGAATTCCTCGAGTCCGGCCTGGAAAAATACAACGGCGAGAACTGGTTCGCCGATATCCAGGCGCGCTTCCCTTTTCCGTTCGACCACCTTCCAGCGACGCTGAACTGGGAACTGTCGATGTGGGCGGAGCTGATCTTCGCCTTGACCTTGCTGGTGGGCCTGGGCACACGTTTTTCGGCGTTGAGCCTGATGGTGGTGACCCTCGTCGCAACTGCCGCCGTGCATTGGCCCGCCGACTGGCACAGCCTCAGTGAACTCGCCCAAGGCTATGCCATCAGCAACAAGGGTTACGGCAACTTCAAGCTGCCCCTGATCTACCTTGTGGCCCTCACGCCGCTGCTGCTGTCGGGCGCCGGCAAGTTCAGCATCGATGCGCTGCTGGCGCGTTTCATCTGGCGTCGCTGAAACGCAAAAAACACCAGAATGGAGCCCCTCGCGCCTTGGCCGATGGCGACGGATAATCAACTGGTTTTCATCTCACCGAGGAATTGAAGGATGCCGCTGACTCTTTATTTCCATCCGCTCTCATCGTTCTGCCACAAAGCGCTCATCGCGCTCTATGAACTGGAAATCGAGTTTGAAAAAAGGATCATCGACCTGGGAGACGAGGCTGACAGGGCCGAGCTACAAGCACTTTGGCCACTCTGCAAATTCCCGGTGATCCGCGATCACGACCGCCAACGGGACGTACCCGAGTCGAGTGTGATCATTGAGTACCTGGACCGGCTTCACCCCGGCCAGGCACATCTGATTCCGGATGATTGGGAAACCGCGCTGGAAGTCCGCCTGTGGGATCGCTTTTTCGACCTGCACGTCCAGGTGCCGATGCAGAAGATCGTCGCTGACCGAATCAATGCCGCAAACGGCGACCTGACCCGCGAACGCGCCGCGCTGTTGACGGCGTACGGCATGCTTGAACGTCAGTTGGCCGCAAACACCTGGGCAGCCAGCGCTGCATTCAGCATGGCCGATTGCGCCGCCGCCCCGGCGCTGTTCTATGCCAGTACCCTCGTGCCGTTTCCCGCCGAACATCGCCACTTGAGTGCTTATTTCGACAGGTTGACCCAAAGGCCCTCGGTCAAGCGGGTGATCGACGAGGCAAGGCCGTACTTTTCCTGGTATCCGTTTGCCGAGGCCATCCCGGAGCGCTTTCGGTAGTGGCGCCAGTGCTAGCGGGGAACGGGAGGCAAAAAACAATGAATCGACGAATAATTACCGTCGGTAGAGTGTTTTCTGATTAGGCAGGAATAAAAAATGGCAGGGGCGGCTGGATTCGAACCAACGCATGGCAGGATCAAAACCTGCTGCCTTACCGCTTGGCGACGCCCCTGTATCTGTTGCAATGAGTGCCTGGCACTCGCTTTCTTGAGTGGCAACAAGACCTGTTGCCTGCCTGCACGACTGGTTCCCTGAGGACCGCTGCAAGAGTGGGCGCAAATTTACCAACTTTTCCTTCATCTGGGAAGCCCAAACAAAAAAAATTGTTTATTAAAACAGACGCTTAGTGTCGAGCCGAATCTCGGGGTGCTATCGGCGCACATTCACCCCGAACAGCTCTGCTACGCTTTTGCTTACTCGAATTGAATCGGGAATCGTTTATGCAACACCCTTCCCTTGCCATTTGAGGGCGCCAAAAGTGAAAGGCAAATTACTGGGGGCCGCTGCAACCCTTCTGGTACTCGGGGCCGCGATTTATGGGTTGAACACCTGGGAGCACATCCAGGACCAGCGACAGGAAGCAGTCTGCAAGGCCGCCCGGGAGCATCTCAATAGCCTGGAAACCCAGGCGCGAGCCCTGGCCTCCGGGTTGTCGGTCGAAGCCTATGCCGAAGCCGAAAAAGCCGAGGCCGGCCAGTTGGTCATGGCACTCGATACCGCCAGGAATGAAGCCGAGGTCGATGCCGTCATCGACAAGCACGCCGCTGCCATCGAGGCGCAGATATCGGCCGAGGACGCTGAGGTCCAGTCCCGAGGCGAACAACCTTTCCTCGGTCAGGAACTGAAAAAGCAACGCATCCCCACCGACGTCAAACAGGAATTCAAACGCGCTGAAAAGGCCGTCGCCGACACCTGCGGATAGTGTCGACCGCCAGCTCCACGCTTGTCGCCAGCGTCCAGACTTCAGCAAAAGCAGGTTTCAAGCAAGAACAGCTGAGTGCGCCGTTGCGACGCACTCGCCTGCCACTCAGTGCGGCGCGCGCGGGATGGTCTTGAGCAGGTCTTCGGGGCTGATGTGACCGACCACGCTGCCCGGTTGCGGCAAGTTGAGGATATGGCCCTTCATCTTGCCGATGATGTGCATCTCGCAAGGCTTGCAGTCGAACTTCAGCGTCAACACTTCATCGCCGTGGATCAGCTGCATCGGCGCAACCTTGGTGCGCACGCCAGTCACGCCCTTGGCCTGTTTCGGGCACAGGTTGAAGGAGAAACGCAGGCAATGCTTGGTGATCATCACCGGCACCTCGCCGGTTTCCTCGTGGGCCTCGTAGGCCGCGTCGATCAGCTTGACGCCATGGCGGTGATAGAAGTCCCGGGCTTTCTGGTTGTAGACGTTGGCCAGGAACGACAGATGCGAATCCGGGTACACCGGCGGCGGCGTGGTCTCGGCCTTGCGGCTGCCACGCGGGTGGGCGGCGATCCGCGCCTCGGTCAAGGCTTCAATCACTTCACGGCGCAAGGCCTTGAGCTGCGAGTTCGGGATGAAGTACGCCTGCGGCGCGTCCAGCTTGATATCGATGGCGTGGTACTGCGTGGTACCCAGTTGGCCGAGCAGATCCTGCAATTGCTCCAGCGCCTGTTCCGGCTTGTTGGCGGCGCCGAACGGGCCAGCCAGGGTGACGCTGGCGCTGATGCCCTCTTCGCTGGTAGCGGTCAGTTCCAACTGGTCTTCACGCAGGCGAGCGACCCAGTTCAGGGCGATGCGACGCTCGGCTGAGGTCTTTTGCAGCGCCTGTTGCCAGTTGTGATCGAGATTGCGATTCAGCGGGTGATTGGGGCGCAGTTTGTACATCCCCTCCGGCATCTCGTTGGGCTCGACGCGATAGCGATAGCGCTTCTCGCCGTCCTCCTCGAACTCGCCCTTGGGTTCGGCGATGTTGGCGCGGAAACCCACCACTTCGCGCTTGACCAGCACGTTGAGACCGTCGCCGTTGGACAGCGGCTCGTGCGTCACGACCTGCATGTCACGCTTGGCGACTTTCTCGACCACACCCACTGGCAGACCGGTGAAGGTCGGCGAGTCAAAGGCGCCGATATCGATCTTGCGGTCAGTGACGAAGTAATCGGTGCTGCCACGGTGGAAGGTTTTTTCCGGGTCGGGCAGGAAGAAGTGCGCGGTGCGGCCGCTGGATGCGCGGGCCAGGTCCGGGCGGTCTTCGAGCACGGCGTCGAGGCGCTGGCGGTAGTAGGCGGTGATGTTTTTCACATAGCCCATGTCCTTGTAGCGGCCCTCGATCTTGAACGAACGTACACCGGCCTCGACCAGGGCGCGGATGTTGGCGCTCTGGTTGTTGTCCTTCATCGACAGCAGGTGCTTTTCGTAAGCGATCACCCCGCCCTTTTCGTCCTTGAGGGTGTACGGCAGACGGCAGGCCTGGGAGCAGTCGCCACGGTTGGCGCTGCGCCCGGTTTGCGCGTGGGAAATGTTGCACTGACCGGAAAACGCCACGCACAACGCGCCATGGATAAAGAACTCGATGGCCGCGTCGGTTTCGTCGGCGATGGCGCGGATCTCCTGGAGATTCAGCTCGCGGGCCAGCACCAATTGTGAGAACCCGGCCTGATCGAGGAACTTCGCCCGCTCCAGGGTACGGATGTCGGTCTGGGTACTGGCATGCAGTTCGATCGGCGGAATGTCCAGTTCCATCACCCCCAGGTCCTGGACGATCAGCGCATCGACGCCAGCGTCGTACAACTGGTGGATCAGCTTGCGCGCCGGCTCCAGTTCGTTGTCGTGCAGGATGGTATTGATGGTGGTGAACACCCGGGCGTGGTAGCGACGGGCGAACTCCACCAATTGGGCGATATCGCTCACTTCGTTGCAGGCATTGTGGCGGGCGCCGAAGCTCGGGCCACCGATGTAGATGGCATCGGCGCCATGCAAGATGGCCTCGCGGGCAATGGCGACATCGCGGGCAGGGCTGAGCAATTCCAGGTGATGTTTGGGCAAAGACATAATTTTTTTAGTCAGGCTTGTCACGGTCGAGGCGTGCATTGTAGCGGCGAAACGCCTGACCGGCACCCGAATGCTGCCGGGTGGCGATTTGGGTAGGCCTGGCGTGCCTCAACCCCTGTGGGAGCGGGCTTGCTCGCGAAAGCGCTGGGTCAGTCAACACTTGTGCCACCTGACACGCCGTCTTCGCGAGCAAGCCCGCTCCCACAGGGTTTTGTGTATGTCTGGCTGAGATCAGGCCTTGGCCGCCATCGCGGTCACTTCCACGCGCATGCCTTCCACCGCCAACGAGGCAACCCCGACAGCGGCGCGCACCGGCCATGGCTTGGCGAAGTAGCGCTTGTAGACTTCGTTGAACGCGGCGCGGTCGGCCATGTCGGTGAGGTAGATGGTCAGGTGCATCACGCGGTCCATGGAACTGCCGGCACGCTCCAGCGCGACCTTCAGCGCTTGCAGGGTGCATTCGCTTTGCAGGGTGATGTCGCCCAGTTCCAGGCTGCCGTCGGCGCGGGTGGGGATCTGGGTGGAGACCAGCACACCGGCGAAACCGACGACGTCGGAGGAAATCGAATCCGCATCGGGGTCGGGGGTAAAGGTCAGGTCGTGGTTTGCCATGGGGACTCTCTTGCTTGAAGTGATGAGGCTGGTGCCTTTGCGCGGCCAGTTTACAGGGCCATTGGCGGTCCGTCGCTAATCCAGGCCGGACGGCTGCTCGTGGCCCAGCCTCATGGCCTGCCGGCGACTGCACCGTACCGGCTGGATCGTTTCTGAGCCACGGTCGAGCCGAGCGCGGGTCATTGCAAGGGCGAGAACGTCGCGGGCAGGTAGATCGTCGAGCGCATGTCGCGCAGTTGCGGGCCGGAGTTTTCCGGCGGCCAGACGCCATCGGCGACCGCCTGGGTGCGTACTTGCAGGCGCTGTTCCAGGGTGCTCCACGGCCAGATGTGCAGATAGCGCGGCAGCGCGCCGTCGGTGGCGTAGAACGCCGCGTACACCGGCGAATATTGTTCGGCGGTCCGCGCTTCGATGGCGTTGCTCCAGCCCTCGAGGGTGGGCTGCAACCCGCTGCTGACCAGGTCATAGACGCGCAGTTCGTAGAATGGACCGTGCTGGCCCGCGCTCAAGGGTTCGAGGAAGGGAAACAGTGTGTAGTTTTCGATGCGCAGATCGGTGATCAACTCGTTGATACCAAACGCCCCGCCTCCCAGCAGGAAACGCTCGCGCTCCGCTTGCCTCAGGTGTTCGTCGGCGTAGCCGCGCAGTACGGCGATCTGGTTCAACTGACCGATTTCCGAGGCCCAGCAGCCCATCAACACCCCGCCGACTTCCGGCTTCGCCAACTCTGCCTCGATGCGTACCAGCGCATCAGTCACTGTGCGCACCCGCACGGTAAAAGTGATCAGTTCAAATAAACGCATAGCGACTCCGCCCACCGGTTTGCCAAAAGCACACAGCCTAGGGCAGCCCCCGCCAGCGGGATATTGAGACGAACCCCATCGGCAACGGCATTTGCCGCAGTGTTCTAGGTAGTTTCTTTATTGGGATTGAAAAAGCGAAGCATCAGCTACCGGCCATTATCGGCCCAGCCGATTCAAACCTGCGAATTATCGATTTGTGCAGTGGTCCGTGGACCGCGAGCATGGCGTCACTTCCAACAACAAAAACCAAGGACCCGCCATGACCGCCCGATTTCACAATCCAGTGGATACCCGCTTCGGCTGGGGCAGCCTGCAAGAGCTTGCCGCCATCACCGAACACCAGAACGTTGCCGTCGTGACCTTTCCCGAAGCCCGTGGCCTGGGGCTGGTGGATCGCCTTCAAGCGCTGCTGGGCGACCGCCTGGTCTACGTGATCGAAGATGTCCAGCCCAATCCCGATGTCGCGCAACTTCGCGCGACCTATGAACGTTTCTGGCAAGAGGCCGGCGAATGCCACGCCGTGATTGCCGTCGGTGGCGGCAGTGCGATCGACACTGCCAAGGCACTGATTGTCGGCACCGAGTCAGGTCGCTTCGATGAGCTGCTGGCCTTGCTGGCAAGCGGCAAACCCTTCGTTCCGGTTCGCAGTAAACAGCTGATCGCTGCCCCGACCACGGCGGGCACCGGCAGTGAGGTCACGCCCTGGGCGACGATCTGGGACGCGGCCAACCACAAGAAGTATTCCCTGCACCTGGACTGCACCTGGCCAAAGGTCGCGATCATCGATCCGCAACTAATGCTCACGGTACCGGCCAGCGTCACCGTTTCCACCGGGCTGGATGCACTGTCCCACGCGCTGGAGTCGATCTGGAACATCAATGCCAACCCGCTTTCCGACACCTTCGCCATCTCTGCCATCGAGGACATCCTCGAATGCCTGCCCTTGCTGCGGAGTGACCTGTCCAATCAGGAGCTGCGCTCACGGATGGCCCTCGCCGCACTCAAGGCCGGCATGGCGTTCTCCAACACCAAGACTGCACTGGCCCACTCCATTTCCTATGAGATGACCTTGCGCTTCGGCCTGCCCCACGGCATCGCCTGCTCCTTCACCCTGCCACTGGTTCTGGGCCTTGCCTGGGGCCACGACGCAACGCGCGACAAGACCCTGCAACGGGTTTTCGGGCCAGACCTGGATAAAGCCCAGGCCCGTTTGCGCGCCTTCCTGCACAGCCTCGAGGTGAAAACCGAGTTCGCCGACTACGGCGTGACGGCCGAAGAGGCCCAAACCATGATCGACTTCGCCCTGCTGGGCGCACGCGGCAAGAACTTCATCGGCTCACGAGCGGCCTAGGGCTCGCCAGCCCCCCAAAGACACTACCCTGCCAGCGGCGAAACGAGCCGCGACGATTTCCTGCTGCACCTGAAAAAGAGTGCACCCTGCGATGCAACTCGCAGGGACCGAACAAGAATAAGGAAAAGATCATGAATCGTGCCCAAGCCATGCCAGGTCTCGCTGTACATACCGCATCGTTTCGCGTCGCCCAGTGGCGCATGCTGCTGGCAGCCATGTTTTGCTATCTGTTTTTCTATACCGGGCGACAAACGTTCGGTTTCGCCATTCCCGGTATCCAGGCCGAGTTCGGCTTTACCAAAGAGCACCTTGGCTGGGCATCGGCCGCCATGCTCTGGGCCTACGCCATTGGCCAGGCCATCAACGGCAACCTCGCCGACAAGTTCGGTGGTCGACGCATCATGACCATGGGCGCCGTGCTGTCCTGTGGCGCCAACTGGGTGACCAGTTTCGCCAGCGGATTCGCCGGGCTGATCCTGCCCTGGGGCATCAATGGCTACTTCCAGGCATTGGGCTGGGCACCGGGCAGCCGGCTGATCTCCAACTGGTGGAGCGCGGGCGAACGCGGCAAGGTCTACGGCTTTTATGTGTTCGCGGCCGGCTGCGCGTCGGTGCTTTCCTACGTGACCTCGATCGTCGTGCTGGAGGTGATGCATCTGGAGTGGCGCTGGATCTTCCGCCTGCCCGTATTGCTCATGCTGGCGGGCGGCATCATCTTCTACCTGGTGGCCCGCGAGCGTCCGCAAGACCTGGGTTTCGAACCGCCTGCCGACACGGGCGTGGCCAACGCCGAGGACAAAAGCCATGAAGTGGCCCATGACGAAGTCGAAACCTCCGCGCAACGCTACAAAGCTGTTCTGAAAAACTTCCGCCTGATCATCGCCGCCGTGTCCCTGGGTTTCCAGAACGCCGCCCGCTACGGTTTGATCGTCTGGGTGCCGGTGCACTTCCTGGGTGCCAACTGGAAGACCGGCGACAGCATGATCGATCCGAAGTGGATCACCGTGGCCCTTCCGGTCGGCATGGCCATCGGTGCGCTGAGCAACGGCTGGATCTCGGACAAGCTGTTCGGCTCCAAACGCTACCTGGCGATCATGCTTTACATGTTCCTCGGTGCGGCGACCAGTTTGTGGATGTGGACCCTTGCCCCTCACAGCGCGACCGGTCTGGTGGCGTTGTTTCTCTGCGGCTTCTTCGTGTACGGCCCCGCCTCCAGCTTCTGGGCGCTATGCCCGGACCTGGTCGGCGCCAAACGCGCCGGCACGGCGACCGGGGTGATGAACTTCTCGTCCTACCTGTTCGCCGGCCTGGCGGAACCGCTGATCGGCAGTATGCTCGACAGTACCGGCAACACCTCGCTGATCTTCATCGTGGTCACCGCGGCCTGTCTGTGCAGCGCGTCGGTGGCGCTGTTCATCAGGCGCTGATGGCCCGGCTGGACAGATTGAATCAACGGCAGCGGCTCAGGAACAGGATCGTCTATGTACCAGTACCACAAGTGGCTACGTTCATTTCATGCCGTGGCCAAGACCGGCAGCTTCACCCTCGCCGCCGAGTATTTGAGCGTCGGCCAGCCCACGGTCAGTGAGCAGGTCAATGCCCTGGAAAAGAAGTTTTCCGTGGAGCTGTTCCATCGCCGCGGCCGCTTTATCGAAATGAGTGCCGCCGGGCACCAGCTCTACGCGATCACCCAGGGCCTGTTCGGCCAGGAGGATGAAGCCGTGCAATTGCTGCAAAGTTTCAAGCAACGCAAGACCGGCATGCTGCGCCTCGGCGCGGTGTCGCCACCGATTGCCATGAACCTGACCTACGAACTGATGCAACGGCATCCGGACATCGAGCTGGAAACCTCGTTCTCCCCGGAAAAGGAGACCCTGGATCGCCTGTTCAACTTCGATATCGACGTGGCGATCCTGGCGTTGTCCGAATTCGACCAGCGTTTTGACACGCAGCTTTACCGGCGCTACCCGATCATTGCCGTGGTGCGTGACGACCATCCCTGGGCCCGGCAGAAAGAAGTGCATGTCGAGCAGATCAGCGAAGAGAAATGGGTGCTGCGGGAAAAAAGCTCACGCACTCGTCAACTGGTGGAGGAAAGCTGCAAGCACCTGGGCGTCGCACTGAACTGCGTCATGCAGTTGAACAGCCGCGAGGCCATCGTGCATGCCATCGCCAAGGGCATCGGCATCGGTTTCGTCTCGGCGGTCGAGTACGCCGAAACCCCGGGCACCAAACCGATCACCTTCGTCAATCACCCGTTTTCCATCGACTACCACCTGTGCTGCCTGGGTATTCGCCGAAACCGGCCAATGATCGCGGAGCTGTTCGACTCGAGCCCGACACCGGCCACCTGATTTCGCCTCACCCTTGAGCAATCCATAGGCCTACTTCCTGGCGACAGGAGGGACGGCCTGCCCACAACAAAAAATGGAGAAATACCATGAACTACCAACAACCGACCCAACTGCAAGCCGTAGTCCTGGATTGGGCCGGCACCGTCGTCGATTTCGGCTCCTTCGCCCCCACGCAGATTTTCGTCGAGGCCTTTGCCGAGTTCGGCGTCGCCGTTTCGCTGGAAGAAGCGCGGGGTCCGATGGGCATGGGCAAGTGGGATCACATCCGCACCTTGTGCAATCAACCGCAGATCGCCGAACGCTACCATGCGGTGTTTGATCGCCTGCCGACCGATGACGATGTCACCGCACTGTACGAACGGTTCATGCCGCTGCAGATCGAGAAAATTGCCCTGCACTCGGCCCTGATTCCCGGCGCGCTTAACACCATCGATGCCTTGCGCGACAAGGGCCTGAAAATCGGTTCCTGCTCCGGTTACCCGGCCGTGGTCATGGAAAAAGTGGTCGAACTGGCGCGGCACAATGGCTACGTGGCCGACCATGTGGTGGCCACCGACGAAGTGCCGAACGGCCGCCCCTACCCGGCCCAGGCCCTGGCCAACGTGATTGCCCTGGGTATCAGCGACGTCGCCGCCTGCGTCAAGGTCGACGACACCTGGCCCGGCATACTCGAAGGCCGGGCCGCCGGGATGTGGACGGTGGCGCTGACCTGCTCCGGCAATGCCCTGGGCTTGACCTACGAGCAATACAAGGCCCTGCCTTCCGACAGGCTGGACAGCGAACGGGCGCGTATCGTCAAGATGTTCGAAGGCTCCCGCCCGCACTACCTGATCGACACCATCGTCGATTTGCCGGCGGTCATCGAAGACATCAATGCGCGACTGGCGCGAGGTGAAACACCGCAAGGGTCCTGATCCGATTCAGGCATCAAGCGGCCGTCCCACGGGCGGCCGCCTCACTTGAAAAAATCACTCGGCGTCTTGCCGAACTGCTTCTTGAACATGGTCGTGAACGCGCTCGGGCTGTCGTATCCCAGCTCCCCGGCGATGTCGATGATCTTCTCCCCGACGGCTATGCGTTCCAGCGCCAGCAACAGTCGCGCTTGCTGGCGCCATTGGCCGAACGTCATGCCGGTTTCCTTGCGGAACCTGCGCTGGATGGTTTTGGCGTCGAGGCTCAAGCGGGTGCTCCAGTCCGACAAGGTCGAGCCATCCCCGGGATCACGCTGCAACGCGCTACAAATCAGGTTGATACGCTGATCGGCGGGCTGCGGCAGGTTCAGGGGCAAGGTCGGCAGGATCGTCAGTTCATCCAGGATCAGCCGCAGCACCCGGGCCTCCCGCGAGTCCGGCTCACAGGCAAAGTCGAAATCGACCGAGACCTTGATCAACTCGCTCAGCAACGCCGAAACACTCACCGCCCGGGTTTCGGCGGGCAGGTCCAGGCTCGGGTCAGGGCGCACGAATACGCTGCGCATCTTGATCGCCCCCACACAGCGAATCGAGTGCACCTCACCACTGGGCATCCAGATGCCACGGCTGGGTGGCACCGTCCATTGGCTGATGGCGGTGTGCACCACCATCACGCCTTCGATGGCATAGATCAGTTGGTGCTTTTCATGGGAATGCGGAGGGATGAACCAGTTTTCCGGGTAGTCGGTCGCACTGCTGCGAACGCTCCAGCCGCCCAGGTCGATCTCCGCAAGAAATGTCTGCAATGGTTTGATCATGACGCCCTTTTTGCGATGGTCCATGCCCGAGTTGCGCGAGACGGGCGCCCTTGAGGCCCCTAGGATAACGCCGAACCCTGAAATTGGCTGCGCCTTGCGTTCGCAGTTCGCGTTATTTATCCGGAAGCTCGCCCATGTCGACCACCACCCTCAGTTCACCGTCACCCACCGCTTCGGTGGCCAGCCAGGCCAGCCCGCTGGTCATGCGCGTCATCGGCGCCTGCGCGCTGGCGCACCTGATCAACGACCTGATCCAGGCCGTGCTGCCGTCGATCTACCCGATGCTCAAGGCCAGCTATGGCCTGAGCTTCACCCAGGTCGGCCTGATCACCCTGACCTTCCAGCTCACCGCTTCACTGCTGCAACCCTGGATCGGTTTCTACACCGACCGTCATCCCAAGCCGTGGCTGCTGCCGGCCGGCATGGTCTGCACCCTGATCGGTATTCTGATGCTGTCGATGGTCGGCAGCTTCCCGGCGATTCTCGTGGCCTCGGCGCTGGTAGGAGTTGGCTCGTCGACCTTTCACCCGGAGACCTCGAGGGTGGCGCGGCTGGCCTCGGGCGGTCGCTACGGCCTGGCGCAATCGACCTTTCAGGTCGGTGGCAATGCCGGTAGCGCCTTCGGCCCGTTGCTGGCCGCCGCGATCATCATTCCCTACGGCCAGGGCAACGTCGCCTGGTTCGGCCTGTTCGCGGTGTTCGCCATTCTCGTGCAATACGGCCTGAGCCGCTGGTACCGCAATCACCTGAACCTGTTCAAGCTCAAGCAAGGCAGCAAGGCCACCCACGGCCTGTCGAAACGGCGGGTGACCTTCGCCCTGGTGGTGCTGGCGCTGCTGGTGTTCTCCAAATACTTCTACATGGCCAGCTTCACCAGTTACTTCACCTTCTACCTGATCGAGAAATTCGACCTGTCGGTGGCCAGTTCGCAGCTGTACCTGTTCCTGTTTCTTGGCGCTGTCGCAGCAGGCACCTTCTTCGGCGGCCCGATCGGCGACCGGATCGGCCGCAAGCAGGTGATCTGGTTCTCCATCCTCGGCGCCGCGCCCTTCACCCTCGCCCTGCCCTACGTCGACCTGTTCTGGACGGGCGTGCTGAGCATGATCATCGGCTTCATCCTCGCCTCGGCATTCTCGGCCATCGTGGTCTTCGCCCAGGAACTGGTGCCCGGCAACGTCGGCATGATCGCCGGGGTGTTCTTCGGCCTGATGTTCGGTTTTGGCGGGATCGGTGCCGCGCTGCTGGGGCACCTGGCGGATATCCATGGCATCGAATATGTCTACACCTTGTGTTCGTTCCTGCCGTTGCTGGGAATTTTGACGATCCTGTTGCCTTCGACCCGGAGTGCTCGCTGAAGGATTCAGCCGATCACTTTTGCTACCCACTCTGTAGCACTCGGTAACACCCGGCCCTGTTGCGGTGCGTCTTTTCAACGACGCGCCGCCACCCACCCTGCTCCACACGGGGCCACCCGCCATGGCGTACTTTGTGCATCCAATGGCCATCCTCTTCTGCCTGTAGCCGCCATGCGCCCCAAGGAACTGAAACTCTGGACCACCGGTGTCGCCCACTTGCTCGAGCTGCCTGCCGGGCATGGGCGGCTGTCGGGGTTGAGCCACTGGATCCGGCAAATCTGCCCGGTCGATCATTTCGTGTTGTTTGTCTACGAAGGCAATCACCGGCCACTGGCGTTGTTCGATACCTTCTCGGCGGACAAGCGGGCGGTGTATGTCGACGACTATCAGTGCGGGCCTTACCTGCTCGATCCGTTCTACCTGGCTTGTACACGCGGGCAGGCGCCGGGGCTGTGGCGTTTGCGCCAGTTCGCCCCCGACCACTTCTACCTCGGCGAGTACTTCCTGACCTATTACCAGCAGACGGGTCTGGCTGAAGAAGTGGCGTTTTTCGTCGACCTCGGTGGTGGTGCCACGGCGGTGTTGTCATTGATGCGATCGAGCGCCAGCTGTGCATTCAGCCGGGACGAAATGCAACTGGTCGAGTGTGCGCAAGCGGTGGTCGAACAAGTCATCAATGAGGCCTGGCGCTTGCGTCAGGCCCAGCAACCGCGACCGGCACAGGACCTGGACTTCAAGATCCGCGAAGCCTTCGACCACTTCGGCGCGCACATCCTCACCGGGCGCGAGCAGGAAATCGTTCAACTGTTGCTGCGTGGCCACTCCAGCGCCTCGGTGGCCGAACAACTGAACATCAGCCCCGGCACGGTGAAGATTCACCGCAAGAACATCTACGCCAAGCTGGGCATTGGCAGCCAGTCGGAGTTGCTGGGGTTGTTTATTCGGGAGTTGACGGAGGATCCGTTGCAGGCTCCCGGTTTCAAGCTGCAGGCCTGATGCCCGTTGGTATACGCATATCCTTGTGGGAGCGAGCTTGCTCGCGATAGCGGCAGCACATTCAACATTGATGTGTCTGACACACCGCCATCGCGAGCAAGCTCGCTCCCACAGGTCTATTGGTGATCCGCAGATAAGCGGTTATTCAGGCGGATCGAGTTGATCCAGCACGCGGTTTACGGCCAGTTCCCCCAGCATGATCACCTGCGCAATCCCGAGCAGCGCATTGCGGCTCGTTCCTTCCAGATGATCCACCAGATCGTTGGCCATGACATTGGCCGACGCCAGCGATTCACAAGCGTGCACCAGCAAGGTTTCGGCACTGAGTTCGGGATTGACGATGAACATCGTGCTGGGTGTGCGCGGGGTGGCCATGATTGCAGGGCCGGGGTTTAGGTAATGATCGAGGGCGCGCTCGGCGGCTTCGTGGAGTTTTTTGGAGTCGAGGCTTTCGTATGGGGATGCTGGATCGGTGTCCGGCGGGTTGGGTGTGACCTTGAACATGGCAAGTCTCCGTCTACGAGTTGGAGCTGCTCCATTCGGTTCCAAGCGAAGGGGTGGCAGCTGTACGCAGGTTGGAACCCGGGGTAAACGGAACCCGGCAGACCCTAAGGTCTCCCGCGCACAGCCGCCATTACGGAGTGCACACTTGAAGGTGCGCAGCATATGTTAAGCGGCACGCCTTGTGCCGTTTACTCCTCGGGGTTCCAAGCCCGGTCGCTGAATTGGCAGCGACCCGGGAACGATAAAACCCAGCCCCAAGGCGCACAAGCCGGCGGATTCTGGCGTACCTGTAGGCAACGACGCAAGGCGTTGTAGCTTTCATGAAGTAACGCTGACAGCGATTAAACACGTATATCCAACCGAAAATTTACGCAGGCTACTCGCGTTGAATTTCTTAGGAAGCCAGAGGAAATGTCTGACGTATTTTTAAGGTTGGCGACCGGAAGCACGAGGGTTAACTTTGCAGCCCTAAACAGAGACGAGAGATTCTTCGCCTGATGCAGGCGCTCTCTCAGACATTGAGGGTGAAACGATTGCATGAGCAGGACACTAGTCGACAAAGCTAATTGCCCCAACAGCGACATTTGGCGTTATGATCGCGTCAAATGTCGCATGGAGGTATTCGGTATGCCCGCCGTCAAATCCAAAGGAAGAACAGTCGTCACGACGGAGACAAAACCTGTCACCCGAAAGCCGACTGAGGTGCTGTTACATGGCCGCGAAGGTAATACGCGCATGATGATCATCCAATACACACAAGAAGGCTTTGATCTGAGCGACGTGAGGGAGATGCTTTCTACCTCCGAACTGTACATGGAGCACGGCCTTGTTGAGCGCATCACAGGGAAGTCCGTCAGGACTGTACAACGCTTGGCAAAGGAGACAGAACCGGTGCGATTAAATCAGCAGCAAAGTACCGTCGCCTTTCAATATGCTCAGGCCTTGGAGCACGCCATCAACGTGTTCGGCAATCTACAGTTGGCTGAGAACTGGCTGAAGAAACCCTGCAAGTACCTGGAAGATCATATCCCGCTGGAACTGATCGACAACTCGCTTGGTTTCCAGGTGGTGGAGGATTATTTGACCCGGATTGAACACGGGGTTTATCAATGAATCCTTTACCGTGGGATGGGAAGTGGCACGCTTGGCGCCTTGACCGCGAGGTCTACAAGGACACGTGGAATAGTGGCTTGGGTGCTCAGCGATCCGGTGGCCGGTGGAACCCTCCCGGTCGCCGGGTTATTTACGCTTCGGCCGACCCGGCCACCGCCATTTTGGAAGTCGCAACCCACGCTGGTTTCGATACGCTCGATACGGTGCCCCACGTGCTCACGTGTTTCGAAGTACTGGATTCCAACTTCATAAAAGTTGTTCAACCCGAAGACGTGCCAAACCCGAACTGGCTCATCCCGTCTGAGCTCTCGCCCAATCAGCAGCACTTTGCCGATGAGTTACTTTCCGAACATCCTTTCGTGCTTATCCCGTCCGCAGTTACCCGCCACTCTTGGAACCTACTCGTTAGCTGTGATTTGGCGGCGGATCAATTCAAGCTTGTTTCGCAGGAGCGTTTTGGACTGGATACCCGCTTACTGAAATGAATGAGAAAGTCGAACTTGCCCACCAGAACCTCAAGTTCGGCCTGTCGCGTGTGATCTCTACACTGCACACCTACTAAACACTTGAACCACTCCCCCTCCTATCCCCCAAGGGATATATACACCGCAAAACCCCGATTGCTAGTTTGGCCCCCGACGCACTGATTCATCACTGCAAGGGAGCCCGCCTCGTGAATAACACCCCGCCAAGCGATATCGAATTCTGCAATGTGGTCAAACGCTATGGCGAGGTGCAGGCCGTCAGTGGTCTGGATTTCGCGGTGCGGCGTGGCTCGTTTCATTCCTTTCTCGGCGGCTCGGGCTGTGGCAAGACCACCACCCTGCGCATGATCGCCGGCTTCGAGCAGCCCACCAGCGGCGAGGTTCGTCTGGCCGGCAAAAGCGTGGCCGGTGTGCCGGCGTTCGAGCGGCCGGTGAACATGGTGTTCCAGCATTACGCGTTGTTCCCGCATCTGACCGTGGCGCAAAACATTGCCTACGGCCTGCGTTATCGCACGCCGCGCCCGGACAAAAAGCAGCAAATGCGCATGGCCGATGAAGCGCTGGAGATGGTGCGCCTGAGCGGCTTCGGCCAGCGCAAGCCGAGTGAATTGTCCGGCGGTCAGCAACAGCGTGTCGCCCTCGCCCGCGCCTTGGTCAACAAGCCGACGGTGTTGCTGCTCGACGAGCCGCTGGCGGCGCTGGACCGCAAGCTGCGCAAGGAGATGCAATCGGAACTGCTGCGTTTGCAGCGCGAGGTCGGCATCACCTTCGTGCTGGTCACCCATGACCAGGAGGAAGCCCTGTCGATGAGCGACAGCATCAGCGTGATGCACAACGGCTCGATCATCCAGACCGCCACCCCGGAACAACTCTACGAAGCCCCGGCCAGCCGTTACGTGGCCGACTTTATCGGTGAGTCCAACCTGTTCGACGGCACTGTGCGCCAGCTCAACGGCAACTCGGTGGTACTGCGTACCGAGCAGGGTCTGGAGCTGACCAGCCCCCTCACCCCCACTGGCAAGGGCCTGAGCGCCAACGCCGCCGGTTGCATTGCGGTGCGGCCGGAGCTGATCAGCATCGCCGGAGCCAACGCCGAGATGGCCCGGGAAGTGAAGCTGCAAGGCTGCGTCGAGGACCGCATCTACCTGGGCAGTTCCACCGAATACCGCGTACGCACCCAGGCCTTCGGCGTGGTCTGCGTGCGGGTGCCGCGCCAGCAGGATCATGGCGCCAATGCATTCGAACACGGCGCGCCAGTGCGCGTCGGCTGGGATCACGCCAATGGCCTGGCCATGGCGTTGTAAATCATCGATTCGTTTCATCAACCGGATGTGGAGCGTGCTATGGACCAGAAGACTTTTATAAAAACCCTGCGCAGCTGGCAGAACGGCTCGATCAGCCGCCGCGAGTTCCTTGGCCGCACGGGTCTTGGCATCGCCGCCGCCGTGGTCGCGACCAACATGCCCGGCCTGTTGACCTCCACCGCCGAGGCCGCCGAACAGGCCAAGCTGGGGGATCGCCTGTCGCTGGCGACCTGGCCGAACTACCACAGCCAGGAAAACCTCGACACCTTCGGCAAGACCACCGGTGCCCGGGTGTCGATGAGCGTGTTCGGTTCCAACGAAGAAATGCTCGCCAAATTGCAGGCTGGCGGCAGTGGCTGGGACGTGCTGGTGCCGACCAACTACACCATCAGCACCTACGTCGGCCTGGGGCTGATCGAGCCGCTGGACCTGTCGCGCATTCCCAACTTCGATGCCTCGGCGTTCCAGCAGAAGTTCATGGCCCAGGGCACGGTGGATGGCAAGGTCTACGCGGTGCCGAAAAACTGGGGCACTACCGGCATGCTCTACGACACCGGCAAGCTGAAAAATGGCCCCGCCAGTTGGAAGGAATTCTGGGCCGCCGCCCAAGGCCCGGCCAGCGGCCGCACGATGGTCCACGACTACCAGTTGACCGCCATCGGCAACGCGCTGAAAAGCTTCGGCTACAGCTTCAACTCCCTGGACCCGAAAGAACTGGCCGACGCGGAAAAACTGCTGATCGAGGTCAAGCCGCACCTGTTCGCGATCAACTCCGACATTCAGCCATCGATGCGCAGCGGCGATGCCTGGCTGGCGATGTCCTGGACCGGGGACGCCTCGCAACTGCACCGCGACAACGCGCAAATGCAGTTCGAACTGGGCAAGGAAGGTGGCGAGTTGTGGAGCGACTTCTTCGCCATCCCCAAAAGCTCGGAGCACAAGGACGCCGCCTACGCCTTCATCAACTACTTGCTCGACCCGCAGCACAACAAGCTCGAAGTGCTAAGCCACGGTTACCCGAGTGGCGACAAGCGTGTCGACGCGCTGCTGCCGGTGGCGATGCTCGACGATCCGATCATGTACCCGGCCGCCGAGGCCCTGAGCCCGCTGGAGTTCGGTGCCGCCGCGACGCTGACCAGCCCGGCCCGCGCCGAGCTGATGGCGCGTTTCAAGTCCGCCTGATCGCCTGACCATGGCCAATGAGGAGTCACCCATGAATGCCGCCGCCCACCCGCAAACGGTGCAGTCGGGCCATGCCCTGTCGGTCGAGGTTCGCCAACGGCGCAGCCTCGGCCGGCGCATCACCCTGCTGATGCTCTTGCCTTCGACCCTGTGGTTCCTGCTGCTGTTGTTGATGCCGCTGGTGATCATCCTGGTCTTCAGTTTCGGCGAGCGCAGCGCCGTGGGCGGTTACGCCGGTGGCTTCACCCTGGCCAACTACCTGAACCTCGGTTCTCGCGGCGCGGCGTTCAGCAATACGCTGATGTTGGCGCCGCTGGGCACCCTGGTGTGCCTGGTGGCGGCTTATCCGCTGGCGTACTTCCTTGCGGTCAAGGTCACGAGGAACCGCTCGCTGTTGCTGACCCTGGTGATCGTGCCGTTCTGGACCAGTTTCCTGATCCGCACCTACGCGTGGATTTTCATCCTCAGCGGCAAGGGTATTCCGGCGCTGCTGGCCAGCCTGGGTCTCGAGGATGTGCGGCTGATCAACACGCCGTGGGCGGTGCTGATCGGCATCGTCTACGGCTACCTGCCGCTGATGGTGTTCCCGATCTACGTCAGCCTGGAAAAGCTCGACAAGCGCCTGCTCGAAGCCTCGGCGGACCTCGGCGCCAGCGCCTTCGAAAGCTTCCGTCGGATCACCCTGCCGCTGTCCGCGCCAGGGATCATCACCGGGGTGATGCTGGTGTTCATCCTATTAATGGGCGAGTTCCTGATCCCGGCCATTCTCGGTGGCGGCAAGGTGTTCTTTGTCGGTAACGCGCTGGTCGACCTGTTCCTGCAATCGCGCAACTGGCCGTTCGGCAGTGCGCTGGCCATGACGTTGGTGGCGATGATGCTGCTGATCATCGGCGTGTATCTGAAACTGGTGGCGCGCTATGGCGGCCGCCCTGCCGACGGAGGCCTGTGACATGTGGTTGCGCAGCTATTCGACTTCGCTGTACCTGTTTCTCTACGCGCCGATTGCCTTGATCGTGCTGTTCAGCTTCAACGCCGGGCGCAGTGGCCTGGCGTTCCAGTGCTGCTCGGTGCAATGGTTCGCCACCGCGTTCGGCAACCCGTTCATCATGGAAGCCCTGGGCAACAGCGCGCTGATCGCGTTGAGTTCGGCGGTGATCGCCTCGCTGTTCGGCACCCTGGCGGTGTTCGGCTTGCAGCGCTGCGGTGCCAAGGTACGCCTGCTGTTCGATGCCCTGACCTACTGCGCGATCATCGTGCCGGGCATCGTCATCGGCATCTCGACACTGATCGCCTTCATCAGCCTGTTCGACCTGATCAACCCGTTGTTGGCGAGTTGGCTGCCGACGGTGCCGAAGTTGAACATGGGGTTCTTTACGGTGATCGCCGCGCATTCGCTGTTCACCATGGCCCTGGTGATGGTGATCGTGCGCAGCCGTGTCGATTCCCTGGACAAGGCCTTGCTGGAAGCCTCGGCGGACCTGTACGCGCCACCGATGGACACCTTCTGGCGGGTGACTCTGCCGCAGATCAGTCCGGCGATCATGGCCGGCTTCCTGCTGGCGTTCACCTTCAGCTTCGACGATTTCATCATCGCGTTCTTCGTCGCTGGTTCCGAAACGACGCTGCCGATCTACATCTTTTCCTCCATCCGCCGCGGCGTGACGCCAGAGATCAACGCCATTTCCACGGTGATCATCTGTGTGTCGCTGGCCCTGCTGTTCACTTCCCGCCATCTGCAAAATCGCCGCACCGGCGTCCAGGAGTCGCACCATGCGTGATCAGCTCTACATCAACGGCGAATGGGTCAGCCCGGACCTGGGCGGCTATCTGGACGTGATCGATCCGGCCACCGAACAAGTCTTCCACCGAGTCGCGGCGGGCACTGAAGAAGATGTCGACCATGCCGTGCGTGCGGCCCGGCGTGCCTTCGACAATGGCTGGGGCCAGACCAGTGGCACCGAGCGAGCGCAATGGCTGGAGGCGCTAGCCGATGAACTGGAAAGTAGCCAGCAGGCGCTGGCGGAACTGGAAGTCCGTGACAACGGCAAACCCTTGCCCGAAGCACAGTGGGACATTGGTGATGCGATTGGTTGCTTCCGGTACTACGCCGGTTTGGCCCGTGAGCTGGATCAGCAACAGGACCAACCGCTGGCGTTGCCGGATGAGCGCTTTCGCTGCCGCCTCCGCCACGAGCCGATTGGCGTGGCCGGGCAGATCATTCCCTGGAACTACCCGCTGCTGATGGCCGCGTGGAAGGTCGCGCCAGCCTTGGCCGCCGGGGCCACGGTGGTGTTGAAACCGTCCGAACTGACGCCGCTGACCGCCCTGGAACTGGCCGCTGCCGCCGACCGCATCGGCTTGCCCGCCGGGGTGTTGAATCTGGTCACGGGCCTTGGCGCCGACGCCGGCAGCCCGCTCACCGAGCATCCGGGGGTGGACAAACTGGCGTTCACCGGCAGCGTGCCCACCGGGGCGAAAATCATGTCAGTGGCGGCGCGGGACATCAAGAACATCAGCCTGGAACTGGGGGGCAAGTCAGCCTTCATCGTGTTTGATGATGCTGATGTCGACGCCGCCGTGGAGTGGATTCTGTTCGGGATTTTCTGGAACCAGGGTCAGGTGTGCAGCGCCACATCACGCCTGTTGGTGCAGGAACGCATCGCCCCGCGCCTGACCGAACGGCTGGTGGAAGAAACCCGCAAGATCAGCATCGGTCCCGGCATGCAGCCCGGCGTGCTGCTCGGGCCGCTGGTCAGCCAGGGCCAGTACGACAAGGTGCTCGGTTTCATCGATCAGGGCCTGGCCAGCGGCGCCCGCTTGCTCACCGGCGGACGGCGACCGGCGCATCTGGCCGAAGGGTATTTCATTGAGCCGGCAATCTTCGACGAGCCGGGGCACAGCAGCATTCTGTGGCGCGAAGAAGTGTTCGGCCCGGTGCTGTGCATCAAGCGCTTCAAGACCGAAGAGCAAGCAGTGCAAATGGCCAACGCCAGCCGCTTCGGCCTGGCCGCCGCAGTGATGAGCGCCGACTTGCAGCGCACCGCCCGGGTCGCCAACCAACTGCGCGCCGGGATCGTCTGGGTCAACTGCTCGCAACCGACCTTCGTCGAAGCCCCCTGGGGCGGGATGAAACACAGCGGCATTGGCCGGGAGCTGGGCCAGTGGGGGCTGCACAATTACCTGGAGGTCAAGCAGGTGACCGAGTACGTCAGTGACCAGCCGTGGGGGTGGTATTTGAAGTAAACAGGTCAACCTCATCGCGAGCAGGCCGGCCGCCTCGCTTTTGCTTTTGCTTTTGCTTTTGCTTTTGCTTTTGCTTTTGCTTTTGCTTTTGCTTTTGCTTTTGCTTTTGCTTTTGCGGTGTACGCCCCCTCGTGAGGCCGAGCGCAGGTTCTGCGCAGTGGGTAACCCGGCATGGATGCCGGGTTAGCCGCCGCCGGCCATGGATGGCCGATGGCGGCGGGTCCACGGAGCAGGACCGGAGCGAGGGCACCCTGAGCCTAAGCGAAGGGCCGAACGTCAGGGGCAAAGCGTTTTGGTTACTTTGGCGCTCTTCCAAAGTGACCCGCTGTAAGAGCGGAACCAATAACCGCCGTTACCGAAGAAACGGATATGTACCGGCTGTGAGCACCGCATCGGCGTACGCCCGTTCCCACACTTGTTTTGCTGACCAGCAGGCTTGTGACAACCGCTTATCAACGCGTAACTTGAATGACCTGCCCTTCAAGACACGCCGGAGTTGATCCATGCGCATCGCCTTGCTGTCCGACATGCACCTGTCCGTCAATGCGATCCCCTTTCCCGCCGTGGAGGCCGATATCGTCGTGCTCGCCGGGGACATAGCACGGCCGGCCAAGGCCATCGAGTGGGCCAGAGCCTGCCCGGTTCCACTGTTGTATGTGGCGGGCAATCACGAGTTCTATGGCAGTGACCTGGTCACCACCTACGAACAATTGAACAGCCTGGCGCAAGGCACCCGGATCCACGTACTGGAACGCTCGGAGTACGTCCACGACGGCGTGCGCTTTCTCGGCTGCACCTTGTGGTCTGACTATCGCCTGCTCGACAGCCCCGAGGATCGGGCGCTGGGCATCGATCTGGCGACCCGGCTGATCCGTGACTTCAGCCACATCAAGATCGCTCCCGACTTTCCGGACCTGTTCACACCGGCCATTTCCCAGCTGGTATTTTTGCAGACGGTCGCCTGGCTGCAAGACTGCTTCACCCGCGACAGCAGCACACCCACGGTGGTGGTCTCGCATTTCGCCCCGACACGGTCGAGCATCAGCCCGACCTTTGCCGGTTCGCCGATCAACTCAAGCTTTGTCTCGGACCTCGAAGCGCGGATCAAAGACTGGCAGCCGGCACTGTGGCTGCATGGCCATACCCATGGCAGCTTTGACTATCGAGTAGGCAACACCCGGGTAGTCTGCAACCCCCGGGGCTATGCCAGGAATGGCATCAACGAAAACCCTGATTTCGACGCGGCCTTCGTGATTGACCTGCAGATCTGAGGTAACGCTGAAATCAACAGTCTCCAGGCTCGCACCCGATGGAACGCCGGCAACCCGCTACACTTTCCTCGCTGCGCCGCTGCACCAAAGCGGCCAAACCCCTGACTTCTGATCTGGAGGTATCCCATGAGCGACAGCAGCGAACTCACCACCTTTACCGGCTGGGCCGCCACCGCAGCGGGCGCGCCACTGGAACGCTACAGCTACGATCCCGGTCCGTTGGGCAACGATGAGGTGGAAGTCGCCGTGGAATATTGCGGCGTCTGCCACTCCGACCAGTCGTTGATCGACAACGATTGGGGTATCAGCCGCTACCCGTTCATCCCCGGCCACGAGGTGGTCGGCCGTATCGTGCGCCTGGGCGATCAGGTGCGCGGCCTGGAAATGGGGCAACGGGTGGGCATCGGCTGGTACAAGGGCAGTTGCATGCATTGCACGTCGTGCATCGAAGGCTCCCATAACCTGTGTCGCACCGTGCAACCAACCATCATCGGCAGCAACGGCGGCTTTGCCGACCGCATTCGTTCGCACTGGGCCTGGGCCCTGCCGATCCCGGCCGGGCTCGATCCGGCGATGGCCGGGCCGTTGTTCTGTGCAGGTTCCACCGTGTTCAACCCGCTGGTGGAATTCGGCATCAAGCCCACCGACCGGGTCGGCGTGGTGGGCATCGGCGGTCTTGGTCACCTGGCGCTGCGCTTCCTCAACGCCTGGGGCTGCGAAGTCACGGCGTTCACCTCATCGCTGAGCAAGCAGGACGAAGCCAAGCGCCTGGGCGCGCACAAGGTGGTCGCCTCGACCGATACCGATGCGCTCAATGCCATTGCCGGCACCCTGGATTTTCTCCTGGTCACCGCCAACGCCAACCTCGACTGGAGCGCCATGCTCGCCACCCTGCGCGGCAAGGGTCGCCTGCACTTTGTCGGCGTCGTGCCCGATGCCATCCCCATGCACGTGTTCGAACTGATTCCCCAGCAAAAAACCATGTCCGCCTCACCGGTCGGCTCGCCCGCCAACACCGCGACCATGCTGGAGTTTTGCGCACGCCACCAGATTGTGCCGCAGGTCGAGATGTTTCCCATGAGCCGGATCAACGAGGCCATCGATCATTTGCGCAGCGGCAAGGCGCGCTACCGCGTGGTGCTGGACGCCAGTCAGTGACAGGCGACGAACGAAGAGAAAGGGCTGCTTGTTCAAGCGTAATGCTGTTCACTTAATAGCGTCTTGAATCAGAGAAACCTGTGGCGAGGGAGCTTGCTCCCGCTTGAGTGCGTAGCACTCACAAAAATCGGCAATGATTGTCAGATTTTTGGGGCTGCTACGCAGCCCAGCGCGAGCAAGCTCGCTCGCCACAAAGGTACTCACGATCCAAGAGCGCGCCTAAGTGAACAGCGGCCCCTTTTTGTTCCTCAGGGATTGGCCACCTGAGCAGGCAACGCTGGCATATGCGGGTCGTTCCAGGTAAACCGATAGGCTTTGCCGGCCTCTTGCGGCAGGCATTTGCCGTTGTCGGCATCCGCGCCGACGATCGACCAGTTCGCCCGGGCGTTTCCCCCCAGCTCACGGGCCGCTTCGGGCTTGAAGCACTGGTTGAGTACGTCATCGGGCACTAAAGCGTAGGCCTTGGGGTGTTCGCGCAAATAGAGCGCGGCCTTTTCGATGGTCGAATTGTCCATGCCGAAATGCACGATCGGCTGCCGGGCGAACAACCAGTGCCCCTCCTCCCAGTTGACCAGCACCAGATCGGCGCCCTGGGTCATGGTCGCCGCCTGGGTCATGAGCACCTGATCAACGTTGGTGCCGTCCTTGAGCGGTTCGATGAAACCACGGGCGAACCACAACGCGAACCAGGTCGCCACCAGTGCCGGGAACACCCGACGCAAACGCGGGTGACGCTTGAACCAGCGCTTGAGCAGCCACGGGACCAACGGCGCGGCGACCAGCACCAGCCCGGGCAGCGCCGGGTAGATGTACAACTTGCGCTTGCCCGTGCTGATGCAGAAGAACAGCACCACCAGCAGCACCCAACCGAGTAGCACCAACACCCGGCCATCGCGTTTTTGCAACTGACGGCGCCAGGCCGGCACCAGCCATGGCAGCACCAGCACCAACGGCAGCCAATACTGCGGAATCACCTTGGTGAAGAAGTACCAGAACGGTTCGCGGTGATGCCACGCGGCGGCATACCGGCCCGCCGTCTGGCGCAGGAGAATCTCCCGCGCATAGGCCACTTCGTCTGCGCTGCCATCCAAGATGATGGACAAGGCCAGGGGCAGCAGCCAGATCGCAATCGCCGCGAGCATCAGTGCAAACCCGAGCAACCACTTGCGCGCCTCGCCGGGCATCGCCACCACACCGGGCCAGCCTTTGCGCACCCCATAGGCGTAAGGAATCAGCAACAACGCCGGCAGGAAGCCCACGCCCTTGGTGATCACGCCAATGCCCATGGCCGCACAGCCCGCGTAGAACCAGCGCCACGCGGGTCCCAGCAGCAGGTGTCGCGCCAGACCGTACAGGCCCAGGGAGGTGAACAGAATCAGCAAGCTGTCGATCTGACCGGTGCGCAGGATGCTGTAGGTCTGGTAGGTCGCCAGGTACAGCAGCGCGGCGTTGCGCCCGGTACGCTGGGTCCACAGGCGCCGGCCCAGGTCATAGACCATCGCCGTGACCGTTACCGCCGAAAACAGCCCCGGGATATAAAGGGCGATGTTGGGCTTGCCGCTCAGCCAGGTGAAGAACGCCACCGTCCACATGAAAATTGGCGGCTTGTCGCCATAGATCTCGGCGGCCCGGTGCGGGATCAGCCACGAGCCGTTCTGCAACATCTCCAGCGCGACACCGAGGAAACGCTCTTCGTCCACATTCTGCGCCTGACGCAGGCCCATTCCCGCGCCGATCAGCAACAGGGCAAGCAGCATCAGGCCCAGGCACTCGACCCTGGGCGACAACGATCTACGCATTGCTTATTCCTTTGCGCTTCGGCTTTTGGCAATCAATTGCAGGTTGCGGAAATAGACGAGAGAGCCAAAGGCCTGGCCGACGATGAACACCGGGTCCTGGCGGTAAATGGCGTAGGCGAGCAACAAGGTGCTGCCGACGATGCTCAGGTACCAGAAGTTGGTCGGGATCACGCTGCGTTTCTTGTACTCGCTGTACAACCACTGTAAGACAAACCGCCCGGTAAAGGCAGCCTGCCCGGCAAAGCCGACCAGCAGCCAGAGGGTTTCACGGGTCAGAATCATCCTTCGAGCTCCTGGGCCTGGGTGTGCAGGCGCGTGCGTTTGATCAGCCACCAGACACCGATCAGGTCAAGAATGCCGACCAGCGCGCGGTCGAGGTTGCCGTATTTCGAGACTCCGGCCGTGCGCGGCCGATGGTTGACCGGGTGCACGATCATGCGTCCGTTATGGCGCTGGATCAGCGCCGGAATGTAGCGATGCATGTGGTCGAAGTACGGCAGGCGCAGGAATGCCGCACGCTCGATCAGCTTCAGGCCGCAACCGGTGTCCGGGGTAGCGTCCTTGAGCAGCCGCCGACGCAGGTTGTTGGCAAACCGCGAGGCGTAGCGTTTGCTCGCGGTGTCACGGCGATTGACCCGGTGCCCGGCCACCAGTTGCACGTCGACCTTGCCCGGTTCGCCACGCACCAGCGCGAGCATGCCGGGAATGTCCGCCGGGTCGTTCTGGCCGTCGCCATCGAGCGTCGCCAGCCACTGCCCGCGAGCCTCACGGGCCGCGTGATACAGCGAGGTGCTCTGTCCCAGCGACCGCTCGTGATACAGGATGCGCAGGGTGTTCAAGCCGTCGTTGCGGATCTGCCGCAGCTCCTGCAGAGTCGCGTCGGTGCTGCCATCGTCGACCACGATGATTTCGTAAGCCTCGTCGGCCAGCGCCACACGGATCTCTTCCAGCAATGGCTTGAGGTTGTTTGATTCGTTCCTGGCGGGAATCAGTACGGATACAAAAATATCTTGGCTCATGGGGTCTCTCTCGCCCTGTTTGATTTTTCGAGATCAGAGGCGAACGCTTCAAATCCGGTAGAACTGCCGATACCACTTCACAAATGCTCTTACGCCGGTTTCCAGCGTCACCTGCGGGCTGAAGCCCACCCGCTCGGCCAGTGCCGAGACATCGGCCCAGGTCTTGACCACATCACCGGCCTGCATCGGCAGGTAGTTGCGCCGGGCCTGCAGGTCCAGGGCTGATTCCAGGCACTCGACGAAATCCAGCAACGCCACAGGCATGCCGCGACCGATGTTGAAGAGCCGGTTGACCCCGGTGACCGAGCCTTCCGGCACCGGAGGCCTTGGGCGCAGTCGGGCGATCCCTTCGACAATGTCGTCGACATAGGTGAAGTCGCGGGACATCTGCCCCTGGTTGTAGATGTCGATGGGCAAGCCTTTGAGAATGGCGTCAGTGAACTTGAACAGCGCCATGTCCGGGCGACCCCACGGGCCGTAGACGGTAAAGAAGCGCAGGCCACTGGCTTTCAGGCCATACAGGTGGCAGTAACTTTCGGCCAGCAGTTCATTGGCGCGCTTGCTGGCGGCGTACAGCGAAACGGGATGTTCGACCGGGTCCTCGACACTGAACGGCAGCTTGCTGTTGGCGCCGTACACCGAACTGCTCGAGGCGTAGATCAGGTGCTCGGGGCGATGGTGCCGACAGGCTTCCAGCACATTGAGGAAGCCCACCAGATTCGATTGCCCATAGACATCCGGGTTGTCCAGCGAGAAGCGCACCCCGGCCTGGGCGGCCAGGTGTATCACCTCGGTAAAAGCGTGCTCCTGAAACAGGCTCATCAGGGCCGGCTTATCGACGATGTCCATTTTCCGGAAACGAAAACCCGGCAGCGTCTCCAGCACCTTGAGGCGTGCGTGCTTGAGTTCCACGTCGTAGTAGTCGTTGAGGTTGTCGATACCGACGACCTCCTGCCCCTCGCGGCACAAGCGCTGGACCGTATGAAAGCCGATGAAACCGGCCGCACCGGTGACCAGGACGGTCATGGGAAACGCGCCGGAGACTGCGCCGCGATCGACGCGTGGTTACTGATCCGGACCCTCGTCAACTTCATGTGTAGTCCCTGCTTATGGCGTCATTCACGCACGGTTGCGTTATGAAGCTTATAAAACAGACACATTTCAGTTTGGATAACGCCTCGCACTACCTCGGAAAAATAAAATATCTGGCCGAAAACACCCCGGTTATCTGGCCGACTCGCCACGGGGTTTGTAAAAACGGAACAAGCCGATATCCACGGTCCTGATGTATTGCCTGGCCCAGTCCGGATTGACGGTACGGTCATGGAAATACAAGGCACCCCGGGTGCGATCCGGCAGTTCCTTGTTCAGGGCCTTGCGTGCGATTTCCTTGGCCATCGCGTAAGGCAGCTCTTCCTGGACCGAATCGGATTTGCCGTCGCACCACCAGGAGAACTGGCAACTCTTGGTCTGCGAACCCTGCTTGACCACTTTGCACACCGTGTCCGGAAAGCCCTCGTGGCCCAGGCGATTCATGACCACATTGGCCACCGCCTCCATGTCGGCGGTGTCCTTGCCCTTGGCTTCCCAGTAAATGGACCGGGCCAGGCAGGTGATCGCATCATCCAGCGGCGCGGCGCCGGCCGGGTCGACGGCCTGGACTTCTGACGGGGTAATGGCTTCTGCCTTGGGCGCCGGTGCCGGGTTGTTGCTCTCGGCGGCTTTGTGTTCCAGCACCTCGGCCTTGTTCTCGGCCTCTTGCTGCTTTTGCGCTTGATCCGCAGCGAATACCGGGCCAAGCAACGTCAGGGCGAGGCAGGTGGCGATCCAGTCGAAGCGCATGGTCGGTGTCACTCGGTGAGTGGTTCGATTGAGTCTAGTAGTGAAATGATTTCGCCCACCCCACTACACTCTGGATAAATCCGTTGTCCTGGATGGACCAACTTCGCGCATCATGGACGCAATCTGCTCAAGGGGATATTCATGGGTTTCATCTCATCCGCAATGCGCTTGACCGGTTTGTCTCTGGGCCTGGTATTCGCCGCCAACGCCATGGCGGCCGACGAAGCGCAATTGATCGAATCGATCAACGTCTACCGCAGCCAGTTGCAGCGCTGCGCCGGCCAGGTTTCATCGGAGCTTCCGCCGCTGTCGGCCGACCCGCGCCTGGTGCTGACCGCCCCGAGCATCGGTAATCTGCAGCAGGCCATGGCCACTGCCGGTTATCCCATGAAGAACGTGCAGGCCATCAGCCTGTCCGGGCCTCGCGATGCCGCCTCGGCGATGAAGGCAATCCAGGAGAGCTTTTGCCAGATCGTCCTCGACCCTCAATTCGTCGATGTCGGCGTCAGCCGCCAGGACAATCAGTGGCGCATCGTCCTGGCGCGGCCACTGCTGAGTTCGCGCCTGGGCGACTGGCAGACCGAGGGCCAGAAGCTGCTCATCGAACTCAACGCCGCACGGGCCAAACCGCGTCAATGCGGCACACAGTCGTTCAATGCGACCGCGCCGCTGGCCTGGAACGCCATACTGGGCACGGCCGCCGAAACCCACTCCCGCTCCATGGCCAACAACAACTTCTTCGACCACAAGGACCGCGACGGCCGCACCCCGGGTGACCGCGCGGAACTGGCCGGCTACAACTTCCAGCAGATCGGCGAAAACATCGCCGCCGGGCAAGACAGCGTACGCAAGGTGGTCGAAGGCTGGCTAGTCAGCCCTGGCCACTGCGCCAACCTGATGAACCCGCAGTTCCGCGAACTGGGCGCGGCGTATGCGACCGACCCGAAGAGCGATGCGGGGATTTACTGGACGGCGATGTTTGGGGCTCAGTGAGCAACTTGGCGAGTTTCTATACGGAGAGGTGACAAAATGACAAGTATCCCGATAGGTTTGATTGCCGGATTGATACTGGCGCCGATGATACTGACTTGTTTCGCTGTCGCCTTCATCGCACACAAGTACGTTGACGCTATCGAAGAACGTCTACCCAATTGCTCTTTTATAAAAACCACCAGAGACGCATTTTCAGCTGGCGGCCTGGTCGGCAAGGTCATGCGCGGTGGCGCTATTGCCATGGTATTGATGATGCCCGCGCTCAGCGCTCGAAGGGGCGTTATTGATGCCAGCGAAGTGAAAGACCTTCCAAGGCACTACAAGAACCTTTTGATCATTCCGGTGATTATTTTGTTCGTTTTGTTTTTTTCCCTGATCGCACTCAGGGTTTCAGCCTACTTCATAGAGAGCCATTGAAAAGGACTGAAGAATCAAGTCCGCTTTGGAAGAAATCACAACGCCTACCCAACAAAACCCGAAGCCCTGTCATGGGCTCCGGGTTTCTTTTTTCGCAGTGAACCTCAGTGGCTACTCATCCCGGCCGCATGCATCAACATCCGCAACGCCCCCGCCACCACACCCAACGCAACCACACTGCCCAGCCAGATCAACACCAGCCACCCAAGGCGTTTGTACCAAGGCGCCGGAGCTGGTTCACGGGAATCAATGGTAGCCATCGCCAATCCTCACTTTGCCGCGGAACACGTAGTAGCTCCAGACCGTGTACATCAGGATGATCGGCAGGATGAACAGTGCGCCGATCAGGATGAACAGCTGGCTGGTCGGCGGTGAGGCCGCGGCCCACAGGCTGATCGACGGCGGCACGATGTTCGGCCAGATGCTGAACGCCAGGCCGATGTAACCGAGGAACACCAGCATCAGGGTGAAGGCGAACGGCCAATGGGTGTGGCGTTGGCGCAGGGTCTTGAGCAAGCCGAACATCGCCAGCAAGGCCAGCACCGCCAGGCCACCGAACACCGCCAGGTGCGCATGGGCAAACCAGCGGGTGGCGATGTCCGGGTGCAGGATCGGCGTCCACACGCAGATCACGCCGATCACCGCCAACAGCAGCCAGGCCAGGGGTCGGGTGAACAGGCGCATGCGCGATTCGAGCATGCCTTCGGTCTTGACCAGCAACCAGGTGCTGCCGAGCAATGCATAGGCGACGATCAGGCCGACTCCGCAGAACAGCGGAAAGGGTGCCAGCCAATCCAGCGAGCCACCTGCGAACTGGCGGTCGACCACCGGGATGCCGGCGATGTAAGCACCGATCACCACGCCCTGGGAGAAGGTCGCCAGCAGCGAACCGCCGATGAACGCCATGTCCCAGATGTGACGTTTTTCAGGGCTGGCTTTGAAGCGAAACTCGAACGCCACACCGCGAAAGATCAACCCACACAACATCAGGATCAACGGCAGGTACAACGCTTCCAGAATCACCGAATAGGCCAGCGGGAACGCGCCATACAGCGCCGCGCCACCCAGCACCAGCCAGGTCTCGTTGCCGTCCCAGACCGGTGCCACGGTGTTCATCATCACATCGCGCTCCTTCGCATCCGGGATCAGCGGAAACAGAATGCCCAACCCCAGGTCGAAGCCGTCCATGATCACGTACATCATCACGCCGAAGGCGATGATCACGCCCCAGATCAGCGATAAATCGATACCTTGAATACCCATGACTCAACTCCCTTCCTTCAATTGACGCGGGCGTCGGTTTCGAGGATTTCAGCGTCGGCGGACAGCGGCCGGCGCGGTGTGATGACCTGATCGGAATGCCCGTCGACGGCATGCCCGTGATGCGGCTGCGGCCCTTTGCCGACCAGTTTCATCATGTAGCCGATACCCACCGTGAACACCGAGAAATAGATCACCACGAACAGCGCCAGCGAAATGCTCAACTGCGCGACACTGTGATTGGACGCGGCATCGGCGGTACGCAGCAGGCCATACACCACCCACGGCTGGCGCCCGACTTCGGTGGTGATCCACCCGGCCAGCATGGCGATCAGGCCACTTGGCCCCATCCACAGCATCAGGCGCAGGAACCAGCGATTGCGGTAGATGGCGCCGCTGCGGCGCAGGGCCAGGCCGAGCACGCCGGCCAGCACCATCAACATGCCCAGCCCGGCCATGACGCGGAAACTCCAGAAGACCACCGTCGCATTCGGCCGGTCCTCTTTCGGGAAGCTCTTGAGCGCCGGGATCTGCTTGTCGAGGCTGTGGGTCAGGATCAGGCTGCCCAGGTAGGGAATCTCGATGGCATATCGGGTCTTCTCGGCCTGCATGTCGGGGATGCCAAACAGCACCAGCGGCGTCGCTTCGCTGCCGTTGTTTTCCCAGTGCCCTTCGATGGCCGCGATCTTCGCCGGCTGATGTTCCAGGGTGTTCAAGCCGTGGGCGTCGCCGACCACTGCCTGGATCGGCGCGACGATCAAGGCCATCCACAACGCCATCGACAGCATCTTGCGCACTTGTTTGGTGTCGTTGCCGCGCAGCAGGTGCCACGCCGCCGACGAGCCGACAAAGAACGCCGTGGCCACGAATGCGGCGATCGCCATGTGCGCCAGGCGGTACGGGAACGACGGGTTGAACACAATGGCCAGCCAGTCCAGCGGCATCACCCGACCGTCGACGATCTCGAAGCCCTGGGGCGTTTGCATCCAGCTGTTGGAGGCAAGAATCCAGAAGGTCGAAATCAGCGTGCCGATGGCGACCATGACCGTCGAGAAGAAGTGCAAGCCGCGCCCTACCCGGTTCCAGCCGAACAGCATGACCCCGAGGAAACCGGCCTCGAGGAAGAACGCCGTGAGCACTTCATAGGTCAGCAAGGGCCCGGTGATGCTGCCGGCGAAATCGGAGAAGCGGCTCCAGTTGGTGCCGAACTCGTAGGCCATGACCAGCCCCGAGACCACGCCCATGCCGAAGTTGACGGCGAAAATCTTCGACCAGAAATGGTAGAGATCGCGGTAGGTGTCGTTGTGGGTCTTCAGCCAAAGCCCTTCGAGCACCGCCAGAAAACTGGCCAGCCCGATGGTGATGGCGGGAAAGATGATGTGGAACGAAACCGTGAACGCGAATTGCATGCGCGCCAGGTCCAGTGCCTCCAGGTTAAACATGTCGATATCCTCATCGCGGCTGAAAAACGGCGGCACACGGCCGGGCCACCGTCAGGCCGGGGGGCCTGCAGCCAACACAAGTCGAAAGGGTTACGCGAGCGGCATCGGGCCGCCCCCGGTGTCAGGCGGCGGAAGTCGAAATCAGGTTGCTGGCCTTCGCCTGTTCCAGCCGGATGGCGATGAACTTGGAAGTCGGGGTGAAGGTGCGGTCACCGTAACTTTCCAGCGGCACCAGCGGGTTGGTCTCGGGGTAGTACGCCGCTGCCTGACCGGCCGGAATGTCGTAGGCGATCAGGGTGAAACCGCTGACCCGACGCTCACGCTCGTCGTCCCACAGCGCCACCAGGTCGACCTTCTGCCCCGGCTCGAAACCCAGGCGGCGAATGTCCTGCTCGTTGGCGAACACCACGTCGCGCATGCCGTATACCCCGCGATAACGGTCATCCAGGCCGTACAGCGTGGTGTTGTACTGATCGTGGGAGCGCATGGTCTGCAGGATCAGGTGCGGCTTGACCGCCAGGTTGCGCACGCCCTCGCTGATCAGGTGCTCCGGCAACACGCTCGGGGTGAACTGGGCCTTGCCGCTGGCGGTTTTCCAGATGCGCTTGGCCGCATCATTCGGCATGTGGAAACCGCCCGGATGCAGCAAGCGCCGGTTGAAATCCTCGAAGCCGGGAATGGTGTCGGCAATCATGTTGCGGATGCGGCCGTAGTCGCCGATGGCCCAGTTCCAGTCGATCGGGTGCTTGCCCAGGGTCGCGGCGGCGATGCCGGCAATGATCGCAGGCTCGGAGCGCAGGTGTTTCGACTTCGGTTTCAGTTGCCCGTGGGAGATGTGGATCATGCTGAAGGTGTCTTCCACGGTGACGCCTTGCGACCCTTCGGCCTGGATGTCGATGTCGGTGCGGCCCAGGCACGGCAGGATCAGCGCTTCACGACCGGTGACCAGATGGCTGCGGTTAAGCTTGGTGGCGATGTGCACGGTGAGGTCGCACTTGCGCAACGCGGCGTGGGTGCGCGGCGTGTCGGGGGTGGCCTGGGCAAAGTTGCCGCCCAGGGCGATAAACACTTTCGAACGCCCTTGCTCCATCGCGCCGATCGCCATCACGGTGTTGTGACCATGCTCGCGCGGTGGCTTGAAGGAGAAGCGCTTTTCCAGGGCATCGAGCAAATCCGCAGGCGCCAGTTCGTTGATGCCCATGGTGCGGTCGCCCTGCACGTTACTGTGACCACGCACCGGCGACAGCCCCGCGCCCGGACGGCCGACGTTGCCGCGCAGCAGCATCAGGTTGATGACTTCCTGCAGCGTCGGCACCGAGTGCGTGTGCTGGGTCAAGCCCATCGCCCAGCACATGATCACCCGCTTGGACCGGGCGTACATGCGGGCGGCGAGTTCGATGTCAGCCAGGGACATGCCCGACTGCTGCTCGATGTGCTCCCAGCTGGTGGCGTCGACTTCCCCCAGGTAGGTACCCATTCCCGAGGTGTGTTCGGCGATGAACTCGTGGTCGAACACCGGCTCGTCGCCGTTGACCTGTGCTTCGCGCTCCCACTGCAGCAGGAACTTGACCATGCCGCGCATGACCGCCATGTCGCCGCCCAGTGCCGGGCGGAAGTACGCGGTGTTGGTCGGCTCGGAGCCGTTCAGCAGCATTTCGATCGGGTGCTGTGGATGCTGGAAGCGCTCCAGCCCACGCTCCTTGAGCGGGTTGATACAGATCACCTGTGCACCGCGCTTGACCGCTTCGCGCAAGGGTTCGAGCATCCGCGGGTGGTTGGTGCCGGGGTTCTGGCCGATGACGAAGATCGCGTCGGCATGCTCCAGGTCGTCAAACACCACGGTGCCTTTGCCCACGCCGAGGCTTTCGATCATGCTCACCGCGCTGGCTTCGTGGCACATGTTCGAGCAGTCCGGGAAGTTGTTGGTGCCGTAGGCGCGGACAAACAGTTGATAGAGATAGGCGGCCTCGTTGCTGGCCCGGCCCGAGGTGTAGAACTCGGCCTGATCCGGCGATTCCAGCGCGTTGAGGTGCCGGGCGATCGTCGCGAACGCTTCGTCCCAGGTGGTTTCCACGTAACGGTCGGTGGCCGCGTCATAACGCATCGGGTGGGTCAGACGGCCCTGATACTCCAGCCAGTAATCGCTCTGCTCGGCCAGCGCCGAGACGCTGTATTTGTTGAAGAAGGCCGGGTCGACCAAACGGCCCGTGGCTTCCCAGTTAACCGCCTTGGCGCCGTTCTCGCAGAACTTGACCATGCCGTTTTCCGGCGACTCGCCCCAGGCGCAACCGGGGCAGTCGAACCCGCCATTCTGGTTGGTCTTGAGCATGGCGCGAATGTTCTTCAGCGCGTTTTCACTGCCCAGCCAGTTTTTGGTAACAGCGATCAGCGCGCCCCAACCAGCGGCGGCACCTTTATAGGGTTTGTAGCGGTCGACTTGAGACATGGTACTTCTCCGTGACAATGCACACAGGCTTCGACCTGATTCAGGTCATTGTTCGATTTGCGGAGAAAGCATATGAATGGCGTTTAATTATTGTCTAATCGCTATTTGTGACCACATTATCGAAACGCTCTATCATGGATTTTTATCGTTGTTTATCAATAACTTGAAATCACTTAAAACTCTTTAAGCCACAAAATAAAGTTCATCATAGATCCGCTCGATCAGCCGGTCATCAATAGTGATTGGACGCCCGCTGAAGTTGCTCTTAGCCTGCGCTCAACAAGTCCGTCAGTGACGGAAACCTCATACAAAAAAACGCCAAGCGAGGGTGTCATGTCAGAACGAGTCTTGATCGATGGCTTCTCCCGGCGCGTGGACTATCTGCGGATGTCGGTCACCGACCGCTGCGATTTCCGTTGCGTCTATTGCATGGCCGAGGACATGCAGTTTCTGCCGCGCCAACGGGTGCTGACCCTGGAAGAGATTTATCAACTGGCACAAAGCTTCGTGGCGCTGGGCACCCGCAAGATTCGCCTGACCGGAGGCGAGCCGCTGATCCGTCCGGGGGTGGTGCAACTGTGCGAGAAGATCGCCGCCCTGCCCGGCCTGCGTGAACTGTGCATGACCACCAACGGTTCGCAGCTGGCCAAACTGGCCGGGCCGTTGTTCGACGCCGGGGTCAAGCGCCTCAATATCAGCCTCGACTGCCTGGACCCGCAACGTTTTCGCGAACTGACCCGCACCGGTGACCTGGCGCAGGTGATCAGGGGCATCGACGCGGCCATCCAGGCCGGATTTCGCAACACCAAGCTCAATTGCGTAGTGATGAAAGGCCGTAACGACCATGAGATCAATGATCTGGTGAGCTTCGCCATCGACCGCAACCTCGACATCTCCTTCATCGAGGAAATGCCGTTGGGCACCATCGACGAGCACAGCCGCGCCGAAGCGTTTTTCGCAAGCAGCCAGGTCCGCGAACGCATCGCCGAACGCTACACTTTGATTGATTCCGCCGAGTCGACCCAGGGGCCGTCGCGCTACTGGCGCCTGGCCGAGGCGCCGCAGATTCGCCTGGGGTTCATCTCGCCCCACAGCCACAACTTTTGCGGCACCTGCAACCGGGTGCGGCTGACCGTGGAAGGACGTCTGCTGCTGTGCCTGGGCAATGAGCACTCCGTGGATCTCAAGGCTGTCCTGCGCAGCCACCCCGGACAGCCCGAGCGCCTGGAAAAAGCCATTATCGAGGCGATGAAGCTCAAGCCTTATCGACACAACTTCGAAGTGAACGACGATGTTCAGGTTGTTCGCTTCATGAACATGACGGGCGGCTGAACCCCATGATCGTAAGACCCAAACCCAACCTGATCGGCGTGCTGACGTCCCTCAAGGGTTCGATTGCCAAACGCATCGCCTGGCGCAGCCTGATGGTGACGCTGCTCGCCTCGGCCATCGTGCTTATCGAAACCTTGCACCCCAGCTACTTCTCCAAGGTCAGCGCCACGCCCTTCACGCTGCTGGGTTTGTCGCTGTCGATCTTCATGAGCTTTCGCAACAACGCCTGCTACGACCGCTGGTATGAAGCGCGCAAGGCGTGGGGCGATGTGATCGTGGACGTCCGCTCGATGATTCGTGAAACCCTGGTGATCAAGGACACCGCTGAACGCCACACGATCCTGAGCAACCTGTGCGGCTTCGCCCATGCCCTCAACGCGCGGCTGCGCCAGGAAAACGAAATGGCCGCCAGTGGCGACTGGCTGCACCCGATGCCCAAGGGCAACTCCACCGACATCAGCGGGCAGATCCTGATGCAGGTCGGTCAACAGTGTTCGGCACTCAACGAGTCCGGGGCGATCAACGACTGGCGCTACACGCTCATGGCCAACCATCTGACCAGTCTGACCCATGCCCAGGCCGTCTGTGAGCGGATCAAGAACACCCCGCTGCCCTTCCCCTACACCCTGTTGCTGCACCGCACCATCTACCTGTTCTGCATCCTCCTGCCGTTTGCCATGGCTGAACCCCTGGGTTGGCTGACACCGATATTCACGGCGATTGTCAGCTACACCTTTTTCGGCCTGGATGCGATTGCCGACGAACTGGAAGACCCCTTCGGCCGCGACGAAAACGACCTGCCCACCGACGCCATCGTGCGCAACATCGAACGTGATGTACTGGCGGCCCTGGGTGTGACGGAGTTGCCGCCACAATTGGAGCCGGTGGATTTTGTGTTGAACTGAGACTCAGGAAACACACAAAACCTGTGGGAGCGAGCTTGCTCGCGATAGCGGTCTGCCTGCCAACATCTCTATTGGATTTGCCAGCATCATCGCGAGCAAGCTCGCTCCCACAGGGTACTGCAGGTGGTCGCGGGACTCGGGTTCACTGAAGATCAAAACTGTGGGAGCGGGCTTGCTCGCGATAGCGGTCTGCCTGCCAACATCTCTATTGGATTTGCCGGCCTCATCGCGAGCAAGCTCGCTCACACAGTTTGTTTGCGGAATTCAGAACAGTTCGCTGAAGGGTATGAATCGCGCCGTGTCGCCCGCTTCCAGGGTGCAGCCTTCCGGCACTTCCACCAGTCCATCGGCCCAGCATGCCCCCAGCAAAACGCCTGAGCTCTGGTTCGGATAGAGCACCGCTTGACCGCCTTCGAGTTTCGCCCGCAGGTACTCGCGGCGGCTTCCGGGTTTGGGCCAGGCAAAGCCGACACTGACCGGGAAGCTCAAAGGCTCGACGTCTTCGACCCCCTGAATCCGCAACAGATAAGCCCGGGCCAACAGGCCGAAAGTCACCAACGCCGATGTCGGATTGCCCGGCAGGCCAATCACCGGCACGCGACCGAAGTGGCCCACGGTCAACGGTTTGCCTGGTTTGATCGAGAGTTTCCACAGCAACGGCTTGCCGCACTCGCGCAGCACCTGGCCGAGGCAGTCGGCGTCGCCGGCGGACACACCGCCCGTGCTGAGCATCAGGTCCGCCGTGTGTTGCAGCTGTTCAAGCCTGAGTCGCGTCTGGCGTGGCTCGTCGGGGAGAATGCCGGCCTCGATGACCTCGCAACCCAACGCACTCAACCAATGGCTCAACAAGGTGCGGTTGCTGTTGTAGAGGCTGCCGGGCTTGAGTGGCGTGCCCGGCTCGACCAGTTCATCGCCGGTGGACAACAACACCACCCGTGGTCGCCGCACGACCTGTACATGGGTGCAGCCCTGCGCCGCCGCGACCGCCAGTTCGAAGGGGCCGAGGCGCTTGCCGGCGCGCAACAGCACATCGCCGACGCGGTTCTCCTGGCCTTGCGCGCGGATGTTGCTGCCGGCGCTCAGGGGCTGCTTGAAGCGGATACATCCGCCATCCAGCACCTCGGTGTTCTCCTGCATCTCCACGCAGTTGGCACCCGGCGGAACCGGCGCGCCGGTGAAGATCCGCGCGCAGGTTCCCGGTGCCAGGGCTTCGGGGGCGTGACCGGCAAATACCTGCTGCGACACGATCAGTGGCTCCCCGCCCCAACCGTCGAGATTCAGGGCATAGCCGTCCATGGCGCTGTTCGGCCACGGCGGCAGATCGAGGGTCGCCACCAGGTCATTGGCCAACACCCGTTGCCTGGCGGCACTCAGCGGCACCGCCTCACTGTCTTCAATCCACTGCGCCTCGGCCATGGTCAGCAGCCGGTCGATGGCCTGCTCCACCGACATCAGCGGTAAAGTGCTCATCCCCGCGTCCCGCAGGCTAGCACCGGCTTGAGGTGCGGCACGAAATTGCACGGCCGGTGGCGCGCGTCGAGTTGCTCGGCGAGGATGCCTTCCCAGGCGGTGCGGCAGGCGCCCGTGGAACCCGGCAGGCAGCAGACCAGCGTGCCATTGGCCAGCCCGGCCAGGGCCCGGCTCTGCACCGTGGAGGTGCCGATGTCGAGAATCGAGATCGCCCGGAACAACTCACCGAAGCCATCGATCTGCTTATCCAGCAAACAGGCCACGGCCTCGGGCGTGCTGTCGCGGCCGGTGAAGCCGGTGCCGCCCGTGATCAACACCACCTGGATGCCGTCGTCGGCAATCCAGTTCGCCACCTGCGCGCGGATCTTGTACAGGTCGTCCTTGAGCAGGTTGCGCTCGCTGAGGGTGTGGCCGGCTTCCAGCAAGCGACTGACGAGCAGTTGGCCGGAGGTGTCATTGGCGTATTCACGGGTATCGCTGACGGTCAGCACGGCAATATTCAATGGTATAAACAATGCATCCGGTTTGACGCTCATGGGGTTCTCCGGCAGATATTAATTAAAAGACTTCCGGAGACTAATTCGACAAATAAAGCCCTGTCTAATCACTCTAACCAACCAGACTATCGAGCCGATCTATCAATATAAAAAGACCACGAACCACATCAATGATAGAGCCCATCGATAACCCCTTAGATAGTAGTGATTGGACGCCCGCCAAGGACAATGAGATCGTCTGCACCTCACGATTGCTGCCTCGCCTTGTGTCTTGCGCACCTGAGTCAATACTTACCCCCCTCACTCCCCCGCCAGCAGGTGCCGTCATGGACATCAAACAACTCAAGTTCCTGATCGCCCTGGAGCAGACCCGCCACTTCGGCCAGGCGGCCGCGCGCTGCCACATCACCCAGCCCACGCTGTCGATGCGCCTGCGCAATCTGGAGGATGAACTGGACCTGGTGCTGGTCACCCGGGGCCAGCGCTTTGAGGGCTTTACCGAGGCCGGCGAGCGCGTGCTGGCGTGGGCCAGGACCCTGCTGGCCGCCCACGACGGGCTCTTCGCCGAGGCCGCCGCGTGCCGGGGCCAGCTCGTCGGCAACCTGCGCCTGGGGCTGGTGCCGCTGAGCAGCTTCAACCCGGTCACCTACATCCAGGGCCTGTCCCGCAGCTTTCCCGAGCTCAAGTACAGCCTGTCGTCCTTGAGTTCCGACCAGATCATCGAGGGCCTAGGCAACAATCAGCTGGACCTGGGCGTGTGCTACCTCGATCACGTCAACCCGAGCTATTTCGAGTTTTTCGAGATCGGCGAGACCCGCGTCGGCCTGCTGTACGACAATCGCCACTTCCATTTCGACGGCACGCAAATGAGCTGGGAGGACGCCGCCGAGCTGCCGCTGGGGATGCTCAGCAACGGCATGCACTACCGCAAATCCATCGACCTGAGCTTTCGCAGCCGCGGACTGGACCCGCAGCCGATCCTCGAAAGCGATTCGACCTACCAGTTGCTGCAGGCGATCCACGAGGGTTTCTGCTGCGCGATCATGCCACTGGACAGCGGCCTGGAAGAGCCCATCGAACACCTGTCGTTCATCGAATTGCCGGATGCCAGCGTGCTCGCGCCCCTGGGTCTGGTGATGCGCAAGACCGAACCGCGCTCGGCGATTGCCGAGAAGTGTTTCGCCGAAGCACGAACGTTATTCAGCCGGACCGACTGATCAAGTTTCGGTTTTATATAAACCGAGCCGGACATGTTTGCCCGGCTTGATAGACATCACCAATCAGCACATCGGAACAAGCGATTGGACGCGTTTAAAAGTTACCCGTAGCCTGAACTTAATCCAGCGCTTCGAGGTTCTTTTCATGTTGTGCAAAGTTGAACAAGCCGATGTTCGAAGCGACACTAACGCCCCCGCGCCAAAACCATCGGGTGTGAACTTTGGCGAATACGACAATGCCGCGTCAGTTTGTCAGGCGACGCCTCAACCTGATTCACGTCCCCCACCGCAACGCACCACGCATTTACAGCCCGGCATGATGCCTTCACCCGATCACCGCGCCGGCAAGCGCAGGAACCTTCCATGACAGACATTGCAGATGCATCCCCCGATGGCCTGACCCACCTCGACCGCCAGGGTCGCGCCAACATGGTCGATGTCAGCGAAAAAGCCCCGACGCAGCGCGAAGCCCAGGCCCAGGCCTGGGTGCGCATGCGCCCGGAAACCCTGAAACTGATTCAAAGCGACGGCCACCCCAAGGGCGATGTATTTGCCGTGGCGCGGATCGCCGCAATCATGGCGGCGAAGAAAACCCATGAGCTGATCCCGCTGTGCCACACCCTGCTGCTCAGTTCGATCCACGTCGAACTCAAGGCCTGCACACCGGACAGCGTGAAAATCGTCGGCACCTGCCGCGTCGAGGGCCAGACCGGGGTCGAACTCGAAGCCCTGACCGCCGTCAGCGTGGCGGCGTTGACCCTCTACGACATGTGCAAGGCGGTGGACCGCGGCATGGTCATCGACGACATCCGCCTGCTGAGCAAACAAGGTGGCCGCTCCGGTCATTTCAAGTTCGAGGACGCACAATGATCCTGATCAATTACTTCGCCCGTTACCGCGAGCAGCTCAACCTGGGCGGCGAAAAACTGCCCCTGACCGACAGCCTCAAGACCATCGAGGACGTGCGCCGACTGCTGATGGCTCGCGGTGAGCTGTGGAGCCATGTGCTGGGTGAAAACAACCTGATGTGTGCGCTGAACCAGGAGCTGTGCCATCCGGACCGGGTGATCGAGGACTACGACGAGATCGCCTTTTTTCCGCCGGTCACCGGGGGTTGAGGCATGACGGTTCGGGTCCAGCGTGAAATGTTCGACGTCGGCCGCTTGATCGACAGCCTGCAGGCGAACGATCCGGGGGTGGGTGCCGTGGTCAACTTCGTCGGCTACGTGCGCGACATCAATCAGGGTGAGGCGGTCACCGGGTTGTTTCTGGAGCACTACCCGGGCATGACCGAACGCTCGCTGCAAACAATCATCGACAACGCCAGGGCCCGATGGCCACTCCGGGCCGTGGAGATCGTGCACCGGATCGGCCCGTTGTCGGTCAGCGAGCCGATCGTGTTTGTCGGTGTCAGCAGCCCCCATCGTCAAGCGGCTTTCGAGGCCTGTGCGTTCATCATGGACTTCCTGAAAACCGACGCGCCGTTCTGGAAACGCGAAGACGTGGCGAGCGGCGCGCGCTGGGTCGATGCCCGTGACAGCGACCGCTCGGCCCTCGAGCGCTGGGCAGATACGCAGTATCAGACGGCTATGCAACGCGCCCCGGCGTAGCTACAGTCATTGGCTCCAAGCTTTCTGCACAAGGAATTCCCGCTTGAGCCCCACGCCCTCCCCGATCACCCAACAGGATGTGCCGCAGCCCCGGTCCATCAGCCTGCGCGAAGCCTTCCTGTTCTGGCTCAAGCTTGGCTTCATCAGTTTCGGCGGGCCGGCCGGGCAGATTTCGATCATGCATCAGGAGCTGGTCGAGCGCCGGCGCTGGATCTCCGAGCGACGCTTTCTGCATGCCCTCAACTATTGCATGTTGCTGCCCGGGCCCGAGGCTCAGCAGTTGGCGACCTACATCGGCTGGCTGATGCACCGGACCTGGGGCGGTGTGATCGCTGGCGTGCTGTTTGTGTTGCCATCGCTGTTCATCCTGATTGCGCTGTCCTGGGTGTACATCGCCTTTGGCGAAGTGCCCGTGGTCGCCGGACTGTTCTACGGGATCAAGCCCGCGGTCACGGCAATCGTGGTGCAGGCAGCTCACCGGATCGGCTCGCGGGCGCTGAAGAACGGCTGGTTATGGGGCATCGCCGCCGCCTCCTTCGTAGCCATCTTCGTGCTCAATATGCCGTTTCCGTTGATCGTGCTCGGCGCAGCGGTCATCGGCTTTTTCGGCGGACGCCTGGCACCGGAAAAATTCAGGACCGGTGGCCACAGCGCGGCGAAAAAGTCCTTCGGCCCGGCCGTGATCGACGACGACACCCCAACCCCCGGACACGCCCGTTTCAGTGGCTGGAAACTGGCGCGCCTGGCCATTATCGGTGCGATCTTGTGGACGTTGCCCATGGCCCTGCTCACCGCACTGTTCGGCTGGGAAGGCACGCTGACCCAGATGGCCTGGTTCTTCACCAAGGCCGCGTTGCTGACCTTCGGCGGCGCCTACGCGGTGCTGCCGTATGTCTACCAGGGCGCGGTCGGTCACTACGCCTGGCTGACGCCGACGCAAATGATCGACGGCCTGGCACTCGGTGAAACCACGCCAGGTCCATTGATCATGGTCGTCGCCTTCGTCGGGTTCATCGGCGCCTACGTGCTTCAGGTCTTCGGACCGGATCAAGCGTTTGTCGCCGGTGCCGTGGCCGCCACGCTGGTGACCTGGTTCACCTTCCTGCCCTCGTTCCTGTTTATCCTCGCTGGCGGACCGTTGGTGGAATCGACACACAACGAACTCAAGTTCACCGCGCCGCTGACGGCCATTACAGCCGCCGTGGTGGGCGTGATTCTCAATCTGGCCTGTTTTTTTGGCTACCACGTGCTGTGGCCCAAAGGCTTCGAAGGACCACTGGACTGGCCTTCGCTGCTGATCGCGATGGTGGCGGGCGTTGCATTGCTTGGATTCAAGCGCGGAGTGATCGAGGTGTTGATCGGCTGCGGATTGATCGGCCTTGTCGTGCACCTGATGTTCTGAATCAAACATTTACACGCGGCCCAATCCTCCCTAGTATCCAGCCATCCCCGGATGGCTTGTTCCACTCGCCACCGACGATTTCCGCCGCCGGAAACCTGCGCCATGCGTACTTTGCCGTCAGAACAGCACCTGCTGAACCTCTCGAACCTGGCCACCTCGCTGCTGGCCGTGGACGGCATTGCATGAAGCGCATCGTCAACCTGCCCATGGCCCTGCGCCGCTCCAAACTGCGTCACTCCGCACGTCCGCCGGATAGCATCCTGCCCGCCTGATCGGCGAGCCCCCTCCTTCGCTATCCCGGTCCGCGTGAAGCTCAGCCATACACAGAACCTGTGGGAGCGGCGGTGCGGCGATCCCACAATGACTGCGCTCACCTGACCGGCATTGGTTTCTCCCAATTCTGCCTGGACACCGACATGACTCAACGTTGCAATTCCTACTACACCGCCACCCTCAACCAGGACACCGATTACCCGACGCTGCAAGGCCGGCACCGGGTTGACGTGGTGATCATTGGCGGCGGTTTCACCGGCGTGGCCACCGCCGTCGAGCTGGCGGAAAAAGGCCTGAAGGTCGCCATCGTCGAAAGCCACAAGATCGGCTGGGGCGCCACCGGGCGCAACGGCGGCCAGGTCACCGGCAGCCTGTCGGGCGACGAGGCCATGCGCAAACAGATGCGCCGCAGCATCGGTGATGAGGTCGACGATTTTATCTGGAACCTGCGCTGGCGCGGGCACCAGATCATCCAGCAGCGCGTGGAAAAATACGGCATCGCCTGCGACCTCAAGCACGGTCACCTGCACGCGGCGTACAAACCCGCGCACATGGTCGGCTTGCGCAAGGATTACGAAGAGGCGGTACACCGTGGCATGGGCGACGAAGTCAGCCTGCTCGACCGCAGCCAGGTGCGCGACCTGCTGCAAAGCGACCTCTACCACGGCGCGATCAAGAACACCCGCAACATGCACCTGCATCCGTTGAACCTGTGCATCGGCGAAGCCCGAGCCGCCGAAAGCCTGGGCGCGTTGATCTTCGAGAACAGCGAAGTGCTGGAGATCATCCACGGCGATGGCCTGCACAAGAGCCCGGGCGTACGCACCGCCCACGGGCAGATCGACGCCAGCCAGGTGCTGCTGGCCGGCGACGTCTACCACAAGCTGGAACCGGGCAAGCTCAAGGGCAAGATTTTCCCGGCCATGGGCGGCATCGTCACCACCGCGCCCCTGGGCGATCTGGCCAGGCAGATCAACCCCGAAGACCTGGCGGTCTACGACTGCCGTTTCGTGCTCGACTACTACCGCCTCACCGCCGACGGTCGCCTGTTGTTCGGTGGCGGCGCCAACTACAGCGGCAAGGATTCGCGGGACATCGCCGCCGAACTGCGCCCGTGCATCGAGCAGACCTTCCCGGCGCTCAAAGGCGTGGCCATCGACTACCAGTGGAGCTGCGCGATGGGCATCGTGATCAACCGCATCCCGCAACTGGGCAAGCTGTCGGACAACGTCTGGTATTGCCAGGGCTACTCCGGCCACGGCATCGCCACCACCCACATCATGGGCGAAATCATGGGCCGGGCGATCACAGGAAAACTGGAACAGTTCGACACCTTCGCCGCCTGCCAGCACATCCGCGTGCCCATGGGCGACCTGCTCGGCAACCCGATGCTCGCCGCCGGCATGTGGTACTACCAGATGCTTGAGCGATTGCGCTGAGCCATTGGTTGCACATCCAGCATTGATGTTGTTTGTGCCGCCCTCTTCGCGGGCAAGCCCGCTCCCACAGGGTTCGTTTGCCGGCCTCGATATTTGTGGTCGACATCAACCCCTGTGGGAGCGAGCAAGCTCGCTCCCACAGAGCCCCACTCAAGCCTGCACCACCGCAATCCCCAGCGCCCGATAGTCCTCGACATTGCCAGACGCCAAATGCCGTTCGGTGATCAGCGTGTGCACGCCGGTAATGGTGGTTTCCACCGGCAGCGAACGCGCGATCTGGTGTCGAACCGGCCAGGTATCATTTTTTTCGATTTTTCAAATCATTACGCCGAATTTTTTATTTTCCCGTGACCTGTTCAAGATGGCGCCGTCACTCATGTTTCGGATGGAAACCTCATGAATATCAATTTTGCTTTTGCGTGCATGATCGTGGTCTCGTTCACCATTGCGCTGGTACACGCCTGACCGGCCGGTCGCGAGGCGTCAAGATGTGCAAGGTCGCGGTAAAAGCCTGACAGATCAGGAATATGCTCTATAACCAGTGGTGACACGATTTCCGATCAGGGGAACTGGAAGGCTCTCCCGGAAGTTGATCTCTAAAAATGCAGCGGACAATTGAGTGCCCGCCAGGAGACACCACCGATGAAAGCCCTGAAAATCGCCGCCAGTGAAGGCGCATCCGCTTGTTTCCTGAACGCCCGGGAGGTGGTCCCGCTCGGTCACACCGACTTCACCGACGTCGCCGTGGCCGTGGTGTCGGTCAATGATGTGCTGGCCGGTTCCCTCGACGTCATTCAGCGCACCGGTTTTGATATACCGATCTTCCTGGTGGCGTCCCCCGGCACCAGCACCCACCCCCGGGAAGTCTACAAACACCTCAATGACGTGCTGCTGCAAGTGAACGGCATCTTCGACCTGTCCCCCAGCAACGTCGAATACCACGGCAACCAACTGGAAACCGCCGCCAAGGCCTATGAAGAAAGCCTGCTGCCGCCGTTCTTCGACGCGCTCAAACACTACACCGAGGCGGCCAACGCCACCTTTGCCTGCCCCGGTCACCAGG